>Ga0302324_100000138_pt1 | contig 182180 bp, 159 predicted proteins | sample Palsa_T0_1_FD_201949 | JGI IMG/M metagenome (GOLD analysis project Ga0302324, IMG submission 201949) | Peat permafrost microbial communities from Stordalen Mire near Abisko, Sweden - Palsa_T0_1 | ecosystem: Environmental > Terrestrial > Soil > Palsa > Peat permafrost | place: Sweden: Abisko...
TCGACAACCGACGTCGCCGCCCACTTCGACCAGGTGACGATGCTCGACGCCGAGGACAAGGCACGCCGATTGACCCTCAATTTCACCATCTCGACGGCCTGTGACTGGCGAGAGTGCCCGTACACCTCGCCTAATGAATCGAAGTTGATCGGCGTCGCATCAAGCGACACGATGGTCGGCAGCCGGCGCGTGATCCGCTTGGCGAAGAGAGCGGCAACCTGCGTGTGTATGAACACGGCATCCGGAGGGTTCTGCTCGCTGCATACCTGCAGGGACCGCCGTGCTGCCCAGCTCGTTTGGATCGACCAATTGTGGATCAGCGGGAGCGGCTTGACTCCGGGCGTCTCACCAGGGCGAACCGGGAGGACGACCGCGTCGAACCGGTTCTCCCCCTGCAGCACGGATTCCAGGTTGAGCCGATGGGTGACATGGCCCAACCCATTCTCCATCACGAACGCGTAGCGGTCGGTCACCTGATCTCTACTCTCGAGTCGTCCCGCCCGGAAACGATCAGTACCCGTCGTACCCGTGGGGACGGACGATGGATTTTACGAAGCGTCCCGCAGAGCGGGTGACGGGTAGAGCCTTCTCAATTCGCTCTCGGAGTATGTCCTTCCGAGTCGCGTTGCCATACCAGTTCGGATAGAAGGTGATTCCCGAACCGTTGAGCACGAACGGATCTCCCTCTCGAGCCGAGGGCTCCCCGAACGTAAGGGACATGAGCGGACGCGCCGCCTTCGTCCTGTTGGGCGTACCCCGGTGCCACAAGTTCGAGGTGCGGACCAATACGTCGCCCTGCTCCATGGCCAGAAGCGTGGAGAGCTTCGCCTTGCGCTCCAGAGCGAATCGCCAGTACGGGTAGAACTCGCGGTGAGTCCCGGGCAGCACGTCCATGGGGCCGTTCTCCGGATTCACGTCGACGATCGCGATGTTGCAGATGATCCAGTCGTTGGCGAAGGCGCTGTCCATATGGTAGTGCTGAGCAGAACTGTCGGGCAGGTTCCAGTTGACCCTGGAGAGGATCTCATTGCTCTTGCCTTCCCGCAGAGCAAGCACCGCGCCCACTATCCCGTAGTCGTGGAGCGCGTCGTAGACGAACCGGGCCGACTCGCCAGGGAAGCAGTTGAGGTGTCCTACGATCGTCCCGCCGCCCTCGAACTTCTCTGATGACTCGTACGCTTCGATAAGGCGGTCATTCAACTCTCGGAGAGGACCTTTTGGCACGACGTTGCGGAGGATCGCGTAGCCAGATTCTTCCAAGTCTTCCTTCAAACGAGTCGACTCGCTGGCGGAGAGCTGGGGCTCGTTGCCTTGTTGGTTCACCGGCCAATCCTTTCGTATATGAACTCAATGTCTCTAGCCACCCGCTCGGTGGTGAAGTACTTCTCGACGCACTCCCGACCTCGGAGCCCCATGCTGACGCGTAGCTCTGGAGATTGGAGCAGCAGTTTCAGGTTCGCGGTGAGAGCGTCGACGTCCCCCTCGGGCGACAACAGGCCAGTTACCCCGTCCTCCACCGATTCTGGGGTACCTCCACTGTCGAGAGCGACGACCGGAAGCCCTGTGGCCATCGCTTCGAGGTAGACGAGCCCGAAGGGTTCGCCGATCGACGGCATGGCAAAGACATCCGCTGCCGCCATCAGTCGCTGCACGTCCGATCGCCACCCGGCGAAAATCAGGTTTGATCCAACGCCTAACCGGGAGGCCATCTCCGCCAGCTCCGCTTGGTACCCGGGCTGGCTCTCGCCTCCGACCAGGAGCAGTCGGACATCAGGTATATCCTCTACCAGCGTCGCTGTAGCCCGGATGAGGTCTCCCGGCCCCTTCGAGGGAAAGAGCCGGCAAACGGTGATGATCACCGGTGCGTCATCTGAAAGGCCCATCTCTCGACGGGCTCCTACCCTCCGGGCATCATTCGGGGTGCGCATCGGCCAGTCATCTATGTCGATCCCGTTTCGGACCGCGTGAATTCGGCCGGGGTCGTGCCCGGAAGAGATCAGCGAGTCCTTGACGAAATCTGAGACAGTGACGAGGACTCCCGCCTTTCTGATCGACCATTTCCTCAGCGGACTCATCCAGTCCGCGTAGCCGACGTGGACGTGTACGATCGTCCGCGCTCGGGTTATCCGGCTGAGAAGGATGGACACGAAGGCGTCTCGTGGCCGGTCGGTCGTGTGAATGATCCGGACGCCCCTCCGACGGATAAGCCAGGCGAGTCGCACGATGCTGCCGGCCGATCCGATCGCCGATACGACCTTACGTACCATGGCGGCTGCGGATGCACCATTCGACTCCCTACCGAAGTTGACTGAATGTACTTCGAGCGCTGGAATCGTCCGCAACAGCTCGTAGGTGGGGGTCGGCGCTTCAGCCGACCCGACCGCGCAGGCTGTGTGGAGATCGAACCTCGACCGATCGAGCTCCTTCATGATTTGGGCGTGAAGCCAGACGTCTGCGCCCAGAGGTGGGCGCGTGGTCGTGTTGACGTAGAGAATCCCGGTCTTTCGACGCTCGTGCGGCGTCGACGCCGGCGACCCAGGAGGTGACGACGAATACGCGCTCTGCCCAGTAAGCGTGGGGTACAGGTCGTTCTCCTTCTCGCGCCGTCGGACCGACACACGGGTTGGTCCGCCTTCCAGTGACCTGAGAGCGCGGCGGCGGGCGGTTTGATACACGCGGGGGTTGATCTGCCGTCCTCGCTCGGTGGGAGTACGCTGTGTATCACTGGCCCGTAGGCGGTCTCCTCCTAAAGGCATTCTGCATTCGCGGATGCAGAATGTGTCTGTCTGGATACCATGAGCAATCCTCCCCCCAACCCCGGCGAGCATCCGGTGGGCGCACGCCTGTTCGGGATCCGCCGACCGCGACCTATCCCCAAGCGGCTGCTGGTCATCCTCATCGTGATGCTGGTCGTCTTGGTCGCGGGTTCCATCTCAACCCTGAGCGTTCTTAACGAAGCCCCCGCGAAACAGCACCCCTCCGCCCAGGCTGCGCACCCCTCCGCCCCGACTTCGCCACCTACCGAACCCGGGACCGTGGCGTCGAAAGGCACCAAGCCTCGTGGGTCGGCGTCAACTTTGCTGAAGCCGATTGTGAGGAGACCAACCAGTCCGCCACACCATCACGGGCCGCCACCATCGAAGCGGATCATTCCGGAGCCGGGTCCGGGGTGTGGGTTAGCTGAGGCGGCGTTCTGTGACACTTTCGCCGAGGGCCCGACCGTCAATCCGGCCAACAGCCGGGAGGGTGGGTTGAGCAGCGTGGTGTGGGGTGTATCCCAGACGACTGGCAACCAAAACTTCGGGTCCTCGGCTAATGACTGGGCGTCGGCGCAGACGTCCACCTGCGGTAGGACTGGCATGGTCAACCCGCCCGACGACGTCCAGGTGTGCGACGGTCAACTTGTCGATACCGTCAACGACGGCGGGACCGTCACCTCGCTGGCCATGTACCCCAAGCAGCCGTTCGACTTCGCCGGTCGTACCGGCACCATCGTCTTCGACGTCAACGACAACAGCGAGGGCTCCCACTCGGCCTGGCCGGAGTTGTGGGTGACCGACCAGCCGGTGCCTGACCCGTTCGTGCACGAGGGGAACGGGAACAACCCGCGAAACGGGTTCGGGATCCGCTTTGCGGGCTGCGTAGGTCCGAACAACACTTGCAACGGCGAGGGGGCGCCGGACACCGTCACCGTCGACTCGGCTGTTACCGTCGACAATTACGTTCTCAATGACAGCTTCTTCGGCGGGAGTCTCAAGGTCGACGATCTCGGCTCGGTGACAGAGTCCGGTCCGGGGCAGATGAACCACTTTGAGGTGCGGGTATCGCAGAACCAGATCGACGTCTACGGCACCAATGCCTTTAGCGGCACACTCAACCTGGCCGCCACACCGCTAGTCCACATCGCCACCATCCCCAACGTCAACCTCAGTTTCACCCGCGGGCTCATCTGGCTCGAGGACGCGCACTACAACGGCGACAAGTTCAACAACCAGAGGTTGCACACCTTTACCTGGAGCGACGTCGGCTTCGACGGACCGGCCCTACCTCGGGATCTGGGGTTCGATGTGCCGGATAACGACGTCCCCGACAACAGCACCCAGGCCGGTCCGTCGGTGCCCGCTGTCGACACCGGCTACTGGATCCCGGGGGGTTCGTCAAGGAGTTTCACGGTCCCAGGTATCACCAGTGCCATCATTGCCGCCGCGACAGATGGGCTGCTCACCTTCAACTACGTGACCCCCAGCCGCACACCGATTACCCTCACCGCCCTGGTCAACGGGAACCGAATCACCGTGCCTGGCGACAGCGAGACGATGGCGGTGTCGGTCCCACTCTCCGACCTCAGGGCTGGAGACAATACAGTGACCTTCGCAGGGGCTCCCTCTGGCATGAACGTGATGAACATCAGCCTCATACTGCAAGGCACAGGCGGTCCCGGCGGGGTCGTCCCGCCGTAAACCAAGCTCGAAGCCGCTTGGCCCGGCTTTACAGCGGCCAGAGGTGCGACACCGATCGGATACATCTGCTTGGAAGGAGCGCTGCTTGGACTCGCGCCCGACTGTTCAGTTCGTGCGACGGCTGCTGACCAGGAATACCGATCACGACTGGCAGTACTACGGCGCGGTCGACTCCTACTTCGGCGTCCTGACCCGCGAGGAGTACAGAGCAGAACGCCTCGACGATGTGGCCCGAGCCGCCTTGCTAGCGACGGGAGAACGCCACAACGCCGCGGTGTTCGCCGCTATTCACGACCACCTCGACCCTTCGTTCAGTCCGAAGCGCGTCCTGGACTTTGGTTGTGGCGTCGGCCGTTTGACCCTCCCCTTGGCGAAGGTGTGCGAGTCGGTCGTTGGCGTCGACGTCTCTGCGGGCATGCTGGCAGAGGCGTCCCGTAATGCTGAACGCTGCGGTCTGTCGAATATCACCTTCTGCCAGAGCGACGACTCGTTGAGCAGCGTCAACGGCCGGTTCGACCTGATCCATTCGTTCATCGTCTTCCAGCACATACCGCGTGATCGCGGTGAGCGGATCGTCGCGGGTCTGCTGGACCGCCTCGAAGACGGCGGAATTGGCGTGCTGCAGTTCACGTACGCCCACTCGTCTTTGAACCCGCCGTCCTGGCCTCGACGCGTGCTGACGATGGCGTACGCCAAGGTTCCGCTGATCTACGCGGCGCGCAATCTCGCCAAGGGAGAGCGGGTTCGCCGCCCACCCATGCAGATGAACCTCTACGACCTCAACCGCTTGATACGCCTCCTTCAGGAACACGGATGCCATGAAGTGCATCTCAGATTCACTGAGACGAGCCACTACAACTCCGATGTCTATGGCGTCATCCTCTTCTTCGCCAAACGGCAACGTGACCTGTCCGAGGGCCTTCACCTCGAAGGGGCAGATCCGGCATCCCGTTCTCAGACCTGACTCGAACTACACCGTCCATCCCAAACCGGGCAGGTAATTGGTGCGCAGGGCCTAATCGGGCTATTTCCGTATCAACGCGCCGTTCAGGCGCTCTAGAGCGTAAGGGCAATCGGAGAAGGGAGGTATCAAAGCGTGACGGATCTGGCGGAGACCGCCCGGATCGTCGGAGCTCCAGTTCGTCCTGCTGTCGAGGGATCGGACACTGCGCGCCGGAGAGCTCCCCGGCCCTCTCACCATGGCAACCGCAGCTTGCTGTTGAGGCTTCTGACGATCGATTTCTTGACCGATCTGGGTGTCTGGCTACTCCTATTCCCCGCGGACAACGCTTACCGTAGGCTCCCCATTTGGAGCGGCTGGGTGGATTCCATACCTGTGGCCGTCCTGCTCGCAAGCCTGACGGTCGTCTTGATGTGGACACAGCGGCTGTATCAAAGCCGGGTATGCACCGTGAGATCGAACGAGATGAACCGACTGTTCCGGGTATCGGTGGCAATTGCCCTCATTGCCTCGGTTTGGCACAAGTTCGTGACGCAAGGTGCCCTGACCCCGTTTCGGGCCACGGTCGGGGCGGCGTGCGCGATGGCGGCGCTCGCCGGCTCCCGATCCCTTTACTCGGGCTGGCTGCGGCTGCGCCGGGCGAGCGGCGACTTCGCCAGGCAAGTGTGCGTCATAGGCACCAACGACGAGGCCGAGGCGTTGGTCCACCTACTAAACGACCATCCCGAGCTCGGCTACCAGGTGAGAGCCGTGGTAGGTGACCCCGACGAGTGGAACGCCAGAATCCCGGAAGTGGACGTGATAGGGGCCGGACCCGACCTGGCCGCCGATGTGGTCGCAGCTCGCGTAACGGGAGTGCTCATAGCCACCACCGCTTTGAACGCCACCGATCGAGAACGGCTGCTCGGCCGTCTGATGGATTCGGGTATGCACGTCCAGATCTCCTCCGGGCTCAACCGCGTGGGCCGCAACCGCATTCGAATGATGCCGCTCGCGCACTACCCCGCCTTCTATTTGGAACCGCCTTCCTTCAGCGTCAGCCAGGCGGTGCTGAAGCGGGCGGTCGACCTGAGCGTCGCGGCGCTGGGTCTCATCCTGGCCTTGCCCGTGCTTCTCTTGTCCGCGCTGGCCATCAAGCTCCAAGACGGGGGACCGGTCTTCTATCGCCAGGAAAGGGTCGGCCTCAATCGGCGCATCTTCGGCCTAGTCAAGCTGCGCACGATGGTCCCCGACGCGGCTCAGCGTATGGGCGAGGTGACGGCGAGGAACGAGCGCTCGGGCCCCCTGTTCAAGCTCGCCGATGACCCCCGCGTCACGAGGGTCGGCAGGTTCCTCCGCGCGTCGAGCATCGACGAGATCCCTCAGTTGCTGAACGTGCTCCGCGGCGAGATGAGCGTCGTCGGGCCCCGTCCGGCGCTGCCAGCGGAGTTCGCCCAGTTCGACGCCGACCTGGTGGAGAGGGCCCTCGTCCCCCCCGGTATCACTGGACTGTGGCAGGTGGAGGCACGGGACAACCCGTCTTTTCGTGCCTACAGACGACTCGACCTGTTCTACGTGGACAACTGGTCGATCGGCTTCGACGTGGCGATCATGGTCGGGACAGCCCGGATGCTGATCGCCAGGACGCTCGGGGCCATGGGTCCGGCTTTCCTTAAGCGACCAAAGCGACTAGGCCCCATCCAGTTGGAGCTCGGAAGCTCCGACGTCGCCGCCTGACGGCGAGCTTCGGCGCCCACCCACCTCTTTCGGGTCTCGTTTCCGAACCAACGGCTGAGCTTCGCGACGCCTTTGCAGCAAGAGGTCTCGCGCAGCCGCGATGGCTTTCCGCCAACCGTCGTCGAAATCGGCATCTCCGATCAGCAGCAGGAGGGCGGCCATCAGAAGAGCAACGACACTGATCGTTACCTCCAAGCCGGCTACGTACGCTTGGTGCTGGACGGCAGGCGAAGCCGTGCCGCCCGAGAGCCCGATGCCCTGAGCAGCGGAGAGGGCGCCCAGCGTGATGGCTACGGTGCTAGCCGCCACCATGACCCCAAACGCCCCCCACTGGCGCCTTCTCTTTTGCGCCCGGCCCGGTCGCGTCCAAGCGAGGACACCCGCAACGCCGGACGCGCATGCGAAAGCTAAGAGGCAGGCGCCGATGGAGTCGCTCGGGCGGTGCCAGCCGATCACCTGCACCTGAGCCGCGACGGCTGCGGCGAAGACGCCGCCCAAGATGGCCGCGATACCGCGAGTCCGCGGCGGGCTCACTAGTACGAGTGCCATGGCGCAGCCGGCGGCGCCGGCCGCGTGACCGCTCGGGAAAGTGTTACCGATCGCGGAGACGACGGCGAACGGCGAACGGTCCAGGACGTGGTAGCGAAGGACGTGCGTGGCCGCCACCGGAGCGCCCACGACCAGGGCTCCGCCGATGCCCAGTATGGGGCGGCGGCGCAGGAGTCCTATCCCGAACATGGCGACCATTGTCACCTTGAGCGACCTCTCGTCCATGCGCCTGAGCTGGGTGTCGATGAACCCAGAGTGCTGTGAACCGGCGCGGACCGCGCCGTAATAGGCAGCATCGTCCATCCTCTGTCCTACCGATGTGTGGACCAGCAGGAGATAGCACAGGGCGGTCGCCATGCACCCCAGCACGCAGGCGAGCAGCAGCCGCGCAGGAACCTTGGGGTCCTCGGGGAAACGCAGAACCCCCCGCAGCGGCGTTCGCGTGTCTCGTCTCGCAGCGTGGGGCAACCTCTCGACCTTCGGTAATTCGAACGCCTTCAAGAGAGGACCGTTCGCGGAGCTTGATACGCGCGGAGCTGGCCCGGGCCGGGCCGGGCCGTACCGTTCGAGGGCTACTTAGCGCTGCTCCGAGCGAGGACCTCGGCGTAGAAAGCCAGATGGGCCTCCGCCGACCGGACCGGGTCGAAGCGGTTCCGGGCGTACGGTGTGGCGTTGGCGGACCACCGCCTGAGCTGTTGCGGATCGTCCAGGGCCTTTCGGATCTCCTCCGCGGCCCTCGCCGCATCGGTGGGGAGCACCAATCCGAGATCGTTGCGTCGGATCTCCTCCGCGATCGCCTGGTCGTCGGCCACCGCACAAGGCAACCCCTGCAGCATCGCGCCTGCCACTGAGAGCGAGAAGCCGTCGAAACGAGATGGTTGTAGGTAAAGACTGGCCCGACGAAGCACTTGTTGCTTGGCCTCGCCGAACACCGGAGGGTTGAAACGGACATTGGCCGGCGAGCGGGCGATCAGAGCAGATAACGTCTGGCTGCCTCCCTCTGGAGGCTGGCCGTAGAGCTCGAATTGGACGTCGGGGAGAAGTGCGGCGATATCAACGAGCCGATCGAGGCCCTTTTGGAACGGCTCGTAGCGGCCTAGGAAGACGACACGTTTCGCCGGGTCGGGTTGCCAGCCGTCCGACGTTGACGTTTCGATATCGGTCGGAAAGGGGATCATCGATTCCAGCCCGCCAAATCGGGGAACGAGGTCATGGAAGTCGTGGCTCTCAGCCTCGTGGTTGTACAGGACCCCCCCGGCCCTTCGAACGTAAGGCGCTTCGACAGCGTGAAGGTAGAGGGCGCGGGGGAGACGTTTACGAGATCGGATGACCTTCGAGTAGGCCCCGTGGGGTGTTTGTACGTAGGAGACGTGCCGTCTCCTGATCGCCGCGGCCAGGAAGGGATGAGAGGGATTCCAGCCAGTGTGAAAGTGCACGATATCGGGCGGGTCGTGCAAACCCCGGTAGGCCGAGGAACGCCAGGCCCCCTGGATCGATCGGCTCGTTTGGGCCAGATGGATCCCGCTCCCGGACGCAATAGCGGTCGCATTCGCGTCGGGAGTGTCTCGGAGGAACAGCGTGACGTCAGCTCCGAGCTGGCTCTGTTGAGCGGCTAGTAACCACAGTCCCACGGCCACGCCATCGACGGACTGAGGCGAACCGATCGTATCCAGGTGCCAGACGCGCAGCGGATCTCCTCGTTGCACCGGCTCACGATAGCTGTAACCCCGTCGACACGATGCTCATCGGCCTCGCCAACAGCCGCTGGGGCCGGTCAGAGCTCGTCGCCGGGTACCGGGCCCCGGCTTGTCGGGCCGATCGGTCCGGGCTCGGGGAAGGCCGCACCGGCGATGAGGTCCGCGGCTCCGCCTTGGAGGGGCGCTTCTACCGGCGCCGAAGACGGCACCGTGACGGGCCGTCGGTAGTTGCGGTAGAGCTTCCACGCCAAGAATCCCAAGTAGCAGAACTCACTCACGGATGTGACGACCGCGGCAGCGATGACTCCCCAATGAGCAACCGTGAGCGTCAGCCCCACGACGGTGACAACGGCAGCGAAGGCGTACGCCTTCGATAGGTCCCCCGGAGTGTTGTCTGCCATGAGCTTCTGCGAAATTACGTTTCCCAGATCGAGGGCGACCTGGCCCGGAAGCATGATCCAGAGGGGGTGCAACGCCCCTCTGAACTGGCTGCCGAAGAGAAGGGGCAAGACCTTCGGCGCGGTCGCCGCGACCAGGACCGCGATCGTCGCCGAAGACAGGACCGCCCACTTTACGGCTTCCTTGGTCGCCCGGCGGGCGTCCTTCTCGCTGTCAGCCCGTCGGATCCGGGGGAACAACGCCAGAGCTATGCCCCACGCCGCTGGTCCGCTGACTCCGGCCGCCGTGGCCGCGACCGTGTAGATCCCCAGCTCGCTCGGGCTGACCAGGCCGATCAGGAGCAACTGGTCGAGTCGGGCGACCACGACCTCAGACAGCGAGCCGAGCACGAGCCGGGACCCGTAGCCGAGTTGAGTCTGAAGGACACGACGCTGGAATGACCGATTGGGCCAAGCCCGACAGTAAATGAGCACCGTCAGGTGCCACACCACCTGCGAGCCAATAGCGGCCTCGATCGCGGTGGTCAGGTCCAGGCGGCCGACAATGGCTAGCAACACGATCGCGCCGGTGTTGATCGTCAGGACGAAGGTTGCCCGCAAAGCGTTGTAGGCAACCAGCGATTGCCTGTGACGGAGCAGCTCTACCGAGGCCGACACCGGTACATAGCTGGTCATCACCACCAGGTAGGCGCGCAACCACGGAACATCCTCGTGGTTGTGGCCATGCAGGTAACTGGGGATCAGCCACCACAGCCCCGTCACTACCATCCCGCCGACGATCAGGGAGAACACCCACGTTGACATGATCAGCTGCTTGGTCGTGTAGCGGTCGGCGTAATAGAGCGTGGCTACCGGCAACCCGAACGCCAGGAGGTAGCCGAACATCTCGGGGGGTACGGTGACCGCTGCGAGGTCTCCCTTGCCAGCTGCACCGAGAGACCTTCCGATCAGTGGCCCCGTGATGGCGCTAAGACCAACTACGAAAATGCCCGAGAAAGCGGTGAGCGCGGTTTGGAATCTGCTGCCGCGAACCCGCTTTTTCACGCTGCCACCATAACGAACATGGCCTGGTGCTCAGGGGCTCCGCGCTGTCTCTCCCGGCCGCTCCGTCCCGAGTTGATGTGGCCAGTCGGCCTACGTGGGGGCCGGGGCGGGGACGAGCGCAAGGTCGTCGAGACTGACCGAGGACACAGGATCGATTTGCTTGGTCCCACGTGGATTCGGTGGCAGCGCTCCGCCGCGGTATCCCCATGTCATCGCCGACGCCATGTACCAGAACACGAATGTCTGATCCAGCAGGTTCTCGACGAAGAACTGGATAATTATTCCGATGGCCGTGGCTATGGCTGCCAGCGCGAGCATCCTGTCGAAACCCGGCTCCGATTCCCGGAGCCGCTTCCTGAGAGCCGAACCCAGTGACAAAACAACCCCGGTTACAGCGATGAGGCCGACAACGCCGGTTTCGACATAGGCCTCGATGAACCCGTTGTGGGGCGGCAGCTTGTCGGGCTCGACGACCTGGACCTGGCCAAATCCGATCCCTGTTATGGGGTTGCTGTCGGCCAACGGGAGCACAAGTTGCCAGTATTCGATCCGCCAGGCCAAGGAGTTAGGTGGAGCCTGACCGGGCACGACGTTCACCGGGGTGGACTTCAAATCGGCAAAGCGGCCGGCGACTGACGGGACCGCCACCAACAGGACCACGATCAGGACTCCCGCAGCCAGAAGGAGTTGCGGGCGACCCCTCATGCCCAGGTACACGACTATCGCCAGCGCAGCGAACCACGCCGCTCGCGTGTAAGTCGCGACCAGAAGAATCGTGGAGATCGACATAACGGCGATCAGGGCGTATCGCTTCCAGCCCTCGTAGTAGCCGATGAGCATGACGCTGACGGGAATCACCATCAGCAGGTATATGGCAAACGAACTCGGGTGGGGATAGGTACCGCTCACCCGGCTGGCGTCGGAGTAAAAGCGAGTCCCGGTGCCAGCTATCCACTGGTGCAACCCGACCACGGCGGGGACGATGAACGACAGGTACAGGCAGGTGATGACCAACTTCACCCGTTCTGGCCGGCGGCCGAGGTACTGCTCGAGGACACTGAACATGAGTACCCCGGCCACGACCTTCGAAGTCTCGACGACAGAATTGGTGCGATCGCCCGAGGCGACGCAGCTGAGAAGGCAAGCACCCGCAAAGGCCCACAGCCACATCGTGGTCCTTGACAGCTTGACCCACGTCCCGGAGTACTTCTGCGTGGCGAGCCAGAGACCCGCGGCCACAATGAATACGGCTCCCATGGCGGCGCCTGGATCTACTCCGCTTCCCGAACTCGTGCTCGAGATGTTGAGGGCGTCCAGCGACGTTCGCACGACAAGGATGAAGGCGAGAAACCACTCGAACCGCTTCAGAGCCAGGATCCCTGCGGCGAGACCAACTGGTACGGCCATGATCAGGGCCAACGTGCCCTTGCGGGTGTCGGAAAGGGTGGACAGACCGATGGCTATCGCGATCGAAAACGGTACGAGCCCGACTATCCAGGTGTTTGCGTGCCTCAATATCAGGGCCGATGGCAACGGACGCTGGATCATCGGCAGGCGGGGATGCCTCTGTTCCACCGGACTGGGCGCCGGCACCCCGACGTCCGCAAGTTGGGGCGCGCCACTCTTGAGACGGCGAAACTCCAAAGCCGCCAAAGCCACCGTGGCGATGAGGACCGCTGCCGCGCCGAGGGCGAATGCATCAAGGGCCACCGACCGGATCTGGCTAAGGCGTACGGGACTACTAACAGTGACCAGCGACGCCGATGACTGCCTCGAAGCCGCCAAGGTCGCGGATAGGAAGTCCGACGTCGCCGCTTCCCATTGGGCCAGGGCATCCACCATGTTCGTCTCAAGGAGCGCATACTCGGGGCTGGCCGACGCCTCCGACGCCAGATCGGAGCTCTCTTGCTGCAACACAGCCTGAAGCTGCGCCACGGTTGCTCTCAAAGTGGTGTCGCCGAGGTCCCGGAGTGGTGAGTCGCTCGGGGCAGTCACACCTGGCTGAGACTCGGTGGGCTCCGTCAGGAGCTGCAGTTGGGCCACGGCCGCGAGCAAGGTCGACTGGCGGGCCTTCGCTCCCGCCGAGGTCGCCTCGAAGGATCCGAGCGCCGTCGCAGCCGCCTGGGCGTCTCCTCTCGCCGCGGTCTCGGCGCCTTGAGCGCCAGCCAAGGCCTGGTCCGACAGCACTCGAAGGGCGGTCGACGCCGCTTCCAAGACCACGCCTTCCGTGTTGCTAGCAGATGGACCCTCGAATTGAAGTGTAACGATGTCGCCGCTCTGGCTCGGCTCGTATGTGAGGTCCTTCTTGATAGCTGCCGACGGGATACCGGTCGCGCTCGAAGCAGCCTGGTAGACCTCGGGAAGCTGCAAGGCTGCGCCGAAGTCGGCCGTAACCCGCTCCTGTTCGTTATCGTTGGCCGTCGGGGACGCCAACGACGTAAGGTTCACAGACGCCTCAGCTCGGTAGGCGGACGCCCCAAACGCCCGCAGCCCGGCCACCGGAAGCGCCACCAAGGTCGCGAGAACGAGCAGAGCCACGATGCGCCGCCTGCTCAGGTGCAACGACTCGGCGATCTCCACTGGGCAACCGTTCCTCTGTGCTAAGGGCTCGCCCTAACCGGCCATGATATCGACAGCCATATCGACACCAGGTCCGCCCTGGTCAAAGCGGAAAGTACCAGGTGTGGCGCGCTCTGGCGTGGCACCAGGGGCGTTGCTGGCCTCTGTTGGCAGTGCGTTGGGCTCCCGTGGTACCCCACAGGAGGATTGACTGCTAATTTTGGTGTGGAAAGGTAATCCTGGAGTGGCGGTCCATCCGCCCCGACGTGTTCTGAAAAGGTCGATAACTCACGTTGCCCTCTCTTCGGTACCTCAGTCTCACTCCGAGGCGAGTCGCGTTAGCCGCCATCCTGTCCGGTGTCGCGGCTGTGGGCGGAGCAGCGTACGCGTACCATCAGCCCTCGACGTACACCGCTACGAGCACGGTTTTCGTAGCCCGGGTGATTCCCGATGCCGCCGGAAGCAACGTGTCGACAGTGGTCGCCACCTTCCAAACGGCGCTCCAGCTCCCCCAAACCGTTGCAAAGGTTGCGAAGGAATCCGGGGTTCCTACCGATAGTCTCGACAGCGGCCTGAAAGATGCGGAGGTCGCATCGAGTTCGGCGGTGACCGTCTCATTCACTGATACCGCGCCTTCAATCGCAAGCACCGTGGTGACAACGGCCACGAAGGACGCACTGTTATCACTTGGATCCCAACAGGCTTATGGAGCGCAAGACCAGGTCTCCGCCGCCCAGCGGGCCCTGAGTACAGCGGAGTCCACCATCGCAGCTTTCAACCGGGTACACGGGACCGACGACTTCGGGACCCAGTTTCAGGAAGCCGAGCAGGACGCCCTCAATCTTGAGGACGCTTTGGCTGCTGCCAGCCCACAGCAGGTGCCCGCCATCGAAACGGCTATCCACTCCGTGCAAAGCGAGTTGAACCGTATGTCGGCCGCCGATCCGCAATGGCAGCTGCTCGACGTTGCACTCACGCAGGCGCAAGCTGCACTCCAGACCGCGGAGCAGGACTACACCACCGCCGAAGGCAACCTCATCGCGGCCACCTCCCCAACGGTTTTGACTCCTCCTCAGGTGACTCAAAACAGTCGGATGTCCCCTACCGTCCGACTCGGCCTCATGTCCGCTGTGGTGATGATCGCGCTCAGTCTCGGGTGTTTCGCCGTCTTCGGGATCCTCGATCGAGGGGTGGAGAGGAGAAGACTTGAGGAGGAAGAGGAGGAGGCGAAGAGAAGAGAGAAGGAATGGACAGGGCCTTGGCGCCGATCCTCGGACCAACAGCTCCTCGATGCGCGTTCAAGCGAGGATCCGGCCGCGGTTCAACCGGATGATGTCGGACCCGCACCATCGGCCGCACCGGTCCGGACCGCCAGACAATCGTCACGACCGGCCGTCACCCCCGTTGCACGCGAGCGTCGGGCCTCGGGGCGGGCCCCTACTCCGTCGCCAGATTCGGATGCGACCGCCAAGTCGGGGCCGGCTCGACCTCAAGGCCAAGGTTGATTACGACGACGAGCGGGGCTGAATCGGATCGCGTCCGAGTACCTACCGGGCTCCTCTGAGTTCGCCGTCGTGAAAATCCTCCACGTCAACAAGTTTCTCTATCGGCGCGGTGGAGCAGAGGCTTACATGCTCGACGTGGCGCGCCGACAGAGCGCAGCTGGCCACGACGTCGCGCTGTTTGGGATGCGACACCCGGAGAACGAACCCCAGCTATACCAAGATCACTTTCCCTCATACGCGGAGTTCGACCCGCCACCGACATCGGTTCCCAAGAGGTTCAAACTCATGGGACGAATGCTGTGGTCTAGCTCAGCCGCACGCGGGATCGCGGCCGTCGTCGACGAGTTTCAGCCCGACGTGGTCCATTGTCACAACATCTATCACCAGCTCTCACCGTCGATCCTCCGCCCGCTCGCCGAGCGAAATCTGCGCGTCGTCATGACGCTCCACGATTACAAGCTGGCTTGTCCTACCTATCAAATGCTCGACCACGGTAAACCTTGTGACGCCTGCTTCGGTCGCCACTTCCATCAGGCGGTGCTCCGCCGATGCAAGGACGATTCGTTGTTGGCCAGCGCCGCTGCGTCGATGGAGTTGTGGGCTCACACCACTTTCGACGCCTACGATCCGGTCGCGACTTTCATCTGCCCCTCGCTCTTCATGCTCGAGAGCATGAAACGTGCCGAGGTGTTTCCCGAACGACTCCGACACGTGCCTCATTTCGTCGACGTGCCGGACGAATTCGAGCCATCGACCGATTCGACGGTCGTCTTCGTCGGTCGACTATCAGTCGAGAAGGGCGTCGACACGCTCATCACCGCTATAGGCGCCCTCGGGGGCGCCGCGCAGCTGGAAATCGCCGGCACCGGACCTGTGCACCAAGACCTCGAAGACCTCGCCGATAGGGTGGCGAAGGGGAGCGTGAAGTTTCATGGTCGGCTCGACCGCTCTGGCATTGAGGCCCTGATGAAAAGGAGCACCTGCGTGGTCATACCTTCGCGCTGGTACGAGAACCAGCCGATGACCGCGCTCGAGGCCATGGCCGCGGGACGCCCCGTCATAGCCACCGGCATGGGAGGTCTGCCCGAGCTCATCGACGATGGTATCGACGGGCGCCTGGTGCCGGCAGACGATCCCAAGGTTCTGGCTGAGGTGCTGGCAGAAGTGGTAGCTGATCCTGAAGCGGCCGAGCGTATGGGAAAGGCGGCCCGAGAAAAGGCAATCTCGCGATTCTCGGCCGAGCGACACTTCCGTCAGTTGTCCCAAATCTACGCTGGGGACGCGTAGCTGAGAGACCAAAAAATCGGCTTTTCGGACGTCAGTTGGAAGGGTCAGGCGGGGTCCCGTGCCGAGGAGTCGCCCGATGTCGCGTTTCGAGGTTGAGTCAACCTCGGTTTAGGGGCAACGCCGGGTTGGCCCCGATTTGCGCCCGGGACCAGGTGATGGCATCGAACGACTGCCAACCCGATGTCAATGCGTCGAAGCGACTCTGGAAGATAGAGGCGTTGTCCGGATATGGTGCCGTCGTGGACTGCCAGTAGTCTCCGCCCACGTCGAGTACGTATTGATCCGCGCTCAGGTCGGCCGGTTTCGAGGGGTCAGCGGCCACGAGACGGGCTTCCACCGTCGTGAATACGCCCCCCACGTCCGAGGCATCGATCGTCCCCCGACCTTCGCTCGGCCAAAAGTGGAAGTTGTGCCCATCGGTCGGCGGGGTCACCGCATACCCCCCGTCGGGTTCGGCCACGATATTCGCCGGAGTGGAGGTGTTGCCGGCAAAGGTCGCCAGGTAATAATTGCCCTGCATATCAGGTGTGCCCTGCACCTCGAGCCACGCTTGCTTGCTTATCGAGTAGATCCAGGACTGCGGATCGTGGAACTCGACGTCTACGTTGGGTTGGGGTGATCCGCCCGCCTCCGGGTAGAGCTGGCCCCACATCGTGAGCGCCGAGTACCCCGAGGGAGCGTTATTTCCGGCTTCGATTCCAGGGCCGGCGTACCACGAATAGTCAGACGGCACACCGTCAGGAAAGACGATGTTCGCGTCCTCCATATCTGACTCCACCTTCGCCAACGTGTTGATCCCGGAGGCCGGAACCGTCGTCGGCGGAACCGTGCCCGGCGGATCCGTGGTCGGCGGATCCGTGGTCGGCGGAACCGTGGTCGGCGGAACCGTGGTCGGCGGAACCGTGGTCGGCGGAACCGTGGTCGGCGGAACCGTGGTCGGCGGATCCGTGGTCGGCGAAACTGGGAATAGGTCCGGACGGGAGTGCCACCAACCCGGGGTCAGCCATGATTTGCCTAGCTGGGCCCAAGTGGCGGCAACGTGCGGCGGGGACAACTTCGGCTCAGTCGCGGCCCCGGCGGTGGCCACGCCCGTGAGCAATCCGACGGAAGTGACCCATATTGCTGCCGTTTTTCCGGAAAACATGGAATTAATATCGGCGCTCGGCTGAGCACCTAAAGGTGGAGGGCCGCGGCGGGATCAGAGTGGTCGTGCGAACGGAAATCGGCCCGGCAGCTATGGGACGCATCTCGACAAATAGTAGACAAGTATGGCGATACGCGCGTTAATCGGAGGCCAGTGACGTTCGCGACCGGTCGTGGGCGCGCCCGGCGCGTCGCGGCTGCCCCCGGGCGGCTCCAGCGCCGTCCGGACGCGTTCAGGCATTCGCCGCGGGGGGAGAATTCCTGTGCTCTGGGCCCGCTCCGAGCAGCTACCGTGCCGGCCGTGGACGACGCCGAAGCGATGGGGCTGGCCCTCGACGAGGCCCGAGCGGCAGCGTCGAGGGGGGAGGTCCCGGTCGGGGCGGTGGTCCTGGCCGGCCATCGGGTCGTCGGGTCGGCCGGCAACGAGCGCGAAGCGACCGGGGACCCGACGGCCCACGCCGAGATCGTCGCCCTGCGTCAAGCCGCGGCCGCGCTCGGTTCCTGGCGTCTGACCCAGACGACGTTGTACGTGACGCTCGAACCCTGCCCGATGTGCGCCGGCGCCCTGGTGGCGGCCCGCGTCGGGCGCGTCGTCTTCGCCACGCCCGACCCAAAGGCCGGAGCGTGCGGATCCCTGTACAACCTCTGCGCCGATCCCAGACTCAATCACGAGCTGCCCGTCAGGGCAGGGGTCCGGTCGGAGGAGGCGTCCGAGCTGATCAGCGGCTGGTTCGCGGCCCGCCGGGACGACGGCAAGCCGTCCGGGTGAGATTCCGCTACGGCCGTCACCGCTCCTGTCGCGTCGCTCGCCAAAGGCTGTATGGGAGGAACACCGCCACCGCGACAGGGATCGCCCACCAAGCGGGCGCCGATGTGCGGCTCAACGCGTAAGTGGTCCCAAGGGCGAGCACAACGGCCACCGCGACGCGCCAGTCATCTCCGACGACGAAGTCGTACCAGAAGGCGAAGAAGGACCTTAGGCGCGCCATCACGAGGCGCTCGCCGGCACTGTGAGGCCGCGGCGAAGGACGACGGTCAGGAAGAGTCCAAGCGTGGCTACGGCAGCCACGATGGCGGGTAGTGACGCGTCGGAGCCTGGCCACCGGGCCCCGGCGCCTTCCCCACCCCAAAACATCCCGAACGATGTGAGCATGATCCCCACCACAAACTTCATGGTGTTTTCCGGGACCCGGGAGAGTGGTGCGTGTACGACGACGCCTACAACGGTGACGGCGACCACCGCGGCCAGGGCCGCGAGCGCGGCCAGGGGGACGTCGTGCTGGTTGCTCCCGAAGGTCAGGACGATGAACACGACTTCGAGCCCTTCGAGGACCACCCCCTTGAACGACAGTGTGAACGCATACCAATCCGCCACGGCGCCGCGCCGCTCGGCGGCCGAAGCCTTGGCGGCAGCCAACTCGTCCAGGAAGATCTGGACCTCATCGTGAAGGGCCTTGTGGCCGCTGGCCCGAAGAATAGCTTTTCGCAACCACTGGAGCCCGAAGATCAGCAGCAGGCCGCCGACCACGAGTCGTATACCTCGCAACGGCACCGCTGTCACAGCCGGCCCAAGTACGGCTACCACAAGGGCCAACACTCCCAGCCCGGCTCCCGAGCCGAGCCAGGCTGACCGCCAGCTCTTGTGTGCGGTCCCGGCTGCCAAAATGATCGTCGTCGCCTCCACCGCCTCGACGGAACACGCGAGGAATACGGCGATAAACAGAGCGCCGCCCTTCATTGACACCTCCTCATCCGCACATGCTAAGGACCGGCCAGCCTTGTGTCATGACGGAACTCGGCGTAGCCGTAACGGCCGGCACGCTTCGTTTCGCTCAAGCCCGCGGGAAATACGGTCGATATGCCCGTGAAGGGGTCTGTAGGCGAAATGCCTGACCTTGTACGGATCGGACAAGTCCAAGGGTGCTCCGGCCTGGTAGTCGAGCAGCAGGAGAAGAGACCGAGAACGTCAGCGACGAGACTGGCTCGCGGCTCGGTACCGGCCTGGAGAGCGCGACCCGACGGCTACTCAGCCCCCGTCGCCTGTCATACCTGATGGGTCCGGCCGCCCTGGTGGCCATCCTGGTGCTTCGGCGATTCGACCTTCTCGCCCGAGAGCCGGCCTGGCTCTGGCTAACCGTCTTCGCCGTCATTCCCGTACTCAGCGTCGTCGTCGACGCTCTGTACCAACGGCATCCCATCGGGCTGCTGCTCCACACCCGGGTGGCGTGGCACGCGGCAGCCGTCACCGTTGTCATCTACCTTACCGGTTGGGGTCCCGTCATGGTCGGAGCGTTCGCTTTCGTGGCCCTGGAGAACCTCGCCCGCCACGGATCCCGGACGTGGCGAGTGACGACAGCGTGGAGTCTCGTCGGGATCACCGCCGGACAACTTGCCATCTGGCAAGGCTGGGCGCCCTCGTTTCTGTCCCTGTCGAAGGCGCAAACCCTCGCCATCATGGGGACGTTTCTCCTCATATTCGTGATCCGCATGGCGGCGGCCACCATGGCGCAGAAGGAAGATGCGGAGTCCTCCCTTCGTTCGAGCGAAGAGCGCTTCCGCTCGCTCGTCCAGAACTCCTCGGACACGACCTTGGTGATCGGCCCCAACCGCACGATCTCCTACGCCAGCCCAGCCACCGTCGCCTTGCTGGGACGGACGCCGAAGGATCTGGTCGGGATCGTCAGCACGGATCTCGTACATCCCGACGACAGGCAACGGGTCGAGGTCCAGCTGGCATCCCGGCTCCAGCCCGATGCGGTGACCGACCCAATCCAGTTCCGCATGCAGCACGGCGACGGCAGCTGGCGCCAGGTCGAAGCCGTTGTCAACGACTTGCGGGACCGTCCGTCGGTCTCGGGTTATGTAGCCAACGTCCGCGACATCACCGAGCGCAAGGAGGCCGAGGACCTCCTCGCCCATCGGGCCTTGCACGACCCACTCACAGGTCTGCCCAATCGCACCCTCATTCTCGACCGAGCCGGACAGATGCTGGCCCGATCACAGCGCGAGCACCAACCCGTCGCCGCCCTCTTCATCGATCTCGACAACTTCAAGGACATCAACGACACCCTCGGCCACGACGTCGGCGACAGGATCCTAAAGGCCGTGGCCAGCCGATTTGCCGGGGTGTTGCGCGCCAACGACACCGTCGGGCGTTTGGGCGGTGACGAGTTTGTCGTCCTAGCTGAGGGGGTTTCACTGGCCGCGGGACCAGAGTTGGTGGCCGAGCGGCTGTTGGATGTGCTGCGCGAGCCGTTCGGCATCGAAGGCTACGAGGGCGCCGCTTTCGCCATGTCGGCCAGCATCGGCATCGCGTCGGGAGGCCGATCCTCGGCCGAGGAGCTCCTTCGTGAAGCCGACATAGCGCTGTACCGCGCCAAGGCGGCAGGAAAGAATCGCTGTGCGCTCTTCCAGCCTGAGATGCAATCGGAGGTGCTCGATCGGCTCGAGCTCAAGATGGACCTGAGCTCGGCGCTCGCCAACGATGAGTTCTTCATGCTGTACCAGCCCGTGTTCGAACTGGACTCTCTGAGCGCATGTGGAGTTGAGGCTCTGCTGCGCTGGCAGCATCCGGTTCGAGGGGTGGTCGGCCCCGACGAGTTCATACCAATGCTGGAAGAGACGGGGATGATCGTCGAGATCGGCCGCTGGGTCCTGCTACAGGCCTGCAAACAGGTCGCCACGTGGCAAGGCCGCGGCCATCGCCTCAACGTGTCGGTGAACGTCTCTATGCGACAACTCGAGGCAGACGCCTTCATCGACCATGTCAGGGAAGCCCTGGCCGACTCCCAGATCGAGCCGGGCACGCTCGTCCTGGAGATCACCGAGACGGCCTTGATGCGCGATACCGACGCCACCGTTCGGCGTCTGCGCGATCTCAAGAGTCTCGGCGTTCTCGTCGCCATCGACGATTTCGGGACTGGTTACTCGTCGCTCGCCTACCTGCGCCAGTTCCCGGTCGACGCGCTCAAGATCGACCGGTCGTTCATCGCCGCCATGGCCGATTCGGCGGAGTCGGGCGCCCTAATCCATACCCTCGTCGAGCTCGGACGAGCGCTCGGTCTTGAAACGCTCGCCGAAGGGATAGAAGACCGCATTCAGCTCGAGCGTCTCCGAAACGAGCACTGCGTGCTTGGTCAGGGATACCTCTTCTCCCGACCGATCGAGCCGGAGGCCATCGAGGACTTCCTGTCCCAATCGGGGCGCGGTACCAAGCAAGGATCGAGCTACACGTTCACGCCATCACCGATGGCTGGCTGAGATCTGCGTCGGATCAACCCGGAGGTTCAGGTTCGCTTTCCGAGGGAGTCCCACCGGCGGGCCGGCCCGGCTTGCGGCTCCAAGATTGTTGGAATGAACCGATTTGCCACGCGGTCCACACTGGCCCGGAGGCCAACTCCGCCAGCGGGGGTGGGAACAATCGGTGGGTGCGGGCCAGTTCAGCCGCGCGTTGCTTCGACACGTCCAACCGCTTGGCCACCTCTGCTACCCCGAGCAGCTTAGGTAAGCCTGGCAGGTCGTCGGGCTGATCGGCGCGCCGGGCCGACAGTGACACGATGGACCACGCCGACTCGTCATCCAGTGCCTTGTTCCACGTCTTCCGGGCCGTCTCGGTTGCCTGCAAAACTAGGCGTGCGTTGACGGTGAAGGTGGCCACTATGCGGCCGTCGCCGAACGCAACGGACCCGTGTTGTCCGGCGAGCCGGGCAAGAACCCTTTCGGACAGGTCTTCGACATCACCTCTATAGGTGTCGTTGACCGCCTCCACAGTGCAGGCCCAATCGGTCATCAGGCTCCCTTCGTTGAGCGCCAGACTACTATAACTCTTGACACCATCAAGGGATCGAGCCGCCACCGAGCTCGCCAACGGTCTGCCCTCTACACCGTCAACCCCGGAGACTTCTCTGGGATCGACGGACTCGACCTACGACCCATTCCTCACCTCAACGGGGTGTCACCGTCGAGGCGGGATTCGCCGGCCCGGGACATGCGGTGTACCCGAACGAATTGACATTGCTTGCGTTGACCAGCCCCACGAAATGCCGAGCCGGTCCGACGGAGTCTGGGCGCTTACCGGCGCGGAGGTCTGACCGGCACCTCGGAGGACATTCGTAGCGACGGTCGGCTCGGAATGTTGGAATTGGTCTAGGTCTTACTCAGCGGCTATAGCGGCCAAGACGTCGAGCTTGGCCGCCCGCCGGGCCGGCCAGCCCGCGGCGATCAGGCCGAGCACGGCCGAGAGGATCAGGAAGACGATCATGCTCGACACCGGAACCACGGTGTCAGTGATTGACGACCGCAGCGAAGAGACCAGGGCGATGCCGAGGCCGGTGCCGATGACGATGCCGACGACGGCGCCGAAGATGGCGAGGATCACCGATTCCGAGCGGATCATGGCCCGGATCTGGCGTCGCTTCATACCGACCGCCCGGAGCAGCCCGATCTCCCGGGTGCGCTCGAAGACCGACAGCATGAGGGTGTTGACGATTCCGATCAGGGCGATGATCACCGCCAGGCCCAGCAGGGCGTAGACCAGGCCGAGGATAGTGTTGATGCTGGCCGTCTGCGACTTCTCGAACTGGGCTCGGCTCTGGACTTGCATGTTCGGATAGGGCGCCAGGGCGGCCTGGACCCGCTCTTCTACCGACGTGCTGTCACCGCTGGTCCTGAGGAGAACGCCACCTGGGAGCGGGTCCTGGTAGTGAGAAAGGAAGAACGAGTCGCCGACCAGGTAGCTGCCGACGAGCACGTTGGTGTGGAAGATCCCTCCTATCCGCATGGTGGACGAGCCGGTCAAGGCGAACTTGACGGGGACAGTGTCACCGACCGAGAGATGATCGGAGTTGGCCGTGGTGGAGTCAATGAGCAGGTCGCCCGCTCCCAGGGATTGGGCGCTGCCGGAGGTCACATGGAGGACGACCGTCTCAGATAGATCCTGGGTCGACAGGGCCCGGAGGGTCTCCACCGACTGACTGACCTCGAACTGGCCGCCGTAGACGTTGGTGGAGGCCGTCACGCCGGGGACGGTGGACACCAACTTGGCCAGGGCGTCGCTGAAGTTCCCGGTACCGCTGCCGCTGGCGTTGGTGACGATCAGGTTGGCCTTGACCGTGTCGTCGACGCTGCTGGTGGCCGACTTCTTGGCCGACGCCCCGAACACCGAGATAGCCGAGACCAGGGCCAGGCCGACCATCAGGGCCGACGCGGTCTGGGAGGTGCGGCGGGGGTTGCGCATGGAGTTCTCCCGGCCCAGCTTGCCCGCCTCTCCCAGGGCCCGGGCCAGGGGGCGACCGATGGCGCTGGACAGGGGGCGGGCGAAGGCGGGGGCGAGCATGGTCACGCCGATGAAAAGGCCCGCCGCTCCGAGGCCGACCACTTGGATGGCCGGCTGGGCCAGCCCGACGCCGATCATGACCACGCCAATGGCCACCAGGGCACCCCCCCATCCGAAGCGACGCCGGCTGGAGGTGTCGCCTTCGGACTGGTCGTCGCGAAGGGCGGCGATCGGCGTGATGCGCACGGCCCGCCGGGCCGGGCCGATGGCCGAGACGAGGGTCACCCCGACGCCCACGGCTAGGGAGACCACGAGGGTGCGGACCTCGAACACGAGCGGGCCCGAGGGCAGAGTGATGCCGAAGCCCCGCAGGAGCGCCTCGATACCGATGGCGGCGACCACACCGAGTCCGACGCCGATCAGCGATGACACGGCCCCGACGATGGCGGCCTCGGCCAGCACGGAACGGAACAGCTGGCGACGCGTGGCGCCGACGACACGGAGGAGGGCCAACTCACGGGTGCGCTGTCCGACGATGATCGAGAAGGTATTGAAGATGGTGAATCCACCGACGAAGAGGGCGATCAAGGCAAAGACAAGCAGGGATGTGGAGAAGAAGGAAAGGGCTTTGGCAATGGAGCTGGTCTGCTCGTCCAGCACCGTATGACCGGTGACGACCTCCACCCCGGACGGCAGGACCTGAGCGATGGCTCGCTGGACATCGGCCTGGTCGGCACCTGGTTGGGTGACGACGTCGATCGTGTCGAACTGGCCGACCTCGTCGGCGATCTGCTGTGCGGTCGGGAGGTTGAAAGCGGCGAGGGTTATCCCGGCCAGCGAGTTGGCCGTGCCGTACTGGGCGATGCCAGAGATGGTGAAGGTTCGCTCTGGACCGTCGGTGAGCACGCGGACCTGCTGCCCGACCTTGAAGTGGTACTTGTCGGCCGTGGCGGCGTCCATCACGACGTCGTGGGAGGAGGTGGGGGCGGCGCCCTTGACGATGCGCAGCTCGGAGATCTTCGAGTTGGGGTCGAAGCTGATTGCCATGGTGGGCTCGGCATTGTTGGCGATGGCCGTGCCATCCGGGGCCACGAACTGGGCGTAGCCCGAGACCGCTCCGTCGGCCGCCTCGACGCCGGGCACGTGGAGGACGGGGGCAAGCAGCGATTCGGGAAGGGGATTGCGCACCGCATTGGCGGCGTCGCTGGTCGGGAACTGGGCCACCCCCCGGACCTGGAAGTCGATGTTCTTGTATATGGTGCCGATTAGGCCGTCGAAGGTGTTGTGCAGGGTGTCGGTCAGTACGAAGGTCCCGGCGATGAAGGTGACGCCGAGGATGATGGCGACGGCAGTCAGGGCCAGCCGGAGCTTGTGGGCGAGGAGGCCCTTGATGGTGATCTTGCCCATCTCAGGCTCCCAGGGTCCGCATGCGCTCGATCACCGAGTCGGCCGTGGGCGCGTCCAGCTCGTCCACGATCGAACCGTCGGCCAGGAAGAGGACCCGGTCGGAGTAGGCCGCGCTGCGCGGGTCGTGGGTGACCATGACGATCGATTGGCCCAGGTCGGAGACTGACGTGCGGAGGAAGGCGAGCATCTCGGCCGAGGAGGCGGAGTCGAGGTTGCCGGTGGGCTCGTCGGCGAAGACGAGATCGGGCCGGTTGATCAGGGCTCGGGCGCAGGCCACCCGCTGCTGTTGACCGCCCGACAACTGGTTGGGCCGGTGGGTCAGGCGGGCACCGATCCCGAGTTTGGCCACGAGATAGTCGAACCACGAACGGTCCACCTTTTTCCCAGCCAGGTCGATGGGCAGGGTGATGTTCTCGGCCGCGGTGAGGGTCGGCACCAGATTGAAGGACTGGAACACGAACCCGACTCGGTCGCGTCGCATCTCACTCAAGCGGGCGTCGTCGAGCGATCCGACATCCAGGCCGCCGATGAAGACCTGCCCCGAAGTGGGCCGGTCCAAGCCGGCCATGCAGTGCATGAGGGTCGACTTTCCCGACCCGGAAGGGCCCATCACCGCGGTGAACCGTCCGCGCTCGAAGGTCACGTCGACCCCGGCCAGGGCGTGGACCTCGGTCGCGCCGGTCCCGTAGGTCTTGACCAGGTTGGTGGCCTGGGCGGCCGGCGTGGTCTGCAGATCGTTGGCGGCTGTGGATTGCATGGGACAAGTGTCCGCCGGACCGGGTCGAATGTCATCGGCCTCGCGGTTGGGTTTCCTCGCCTGTCGGGGATGGGAAGGTATGAGGCTGGTACTACGAGGGTCGGGAATCTCATACGAGAAGCCACCCACCGGGTGGAGGCGGCCGGTGGCGACAGGCTCATACAGTGGGAATGGCCGGCCGCACGCGCCGATACAGGGAGACAAGGAACGGTCCATGCCCGACGCCCGGAACTTCACTTCACCGTGGTGATGCTGGGCCGTCCCAAGGCCGCCGTTTCGGACGCGGATGCCGTGCCGGTCCTACGTACACCGACCTGGGTGGCCTGGATCGCCCCCGTGCTCGCACTGATCGTGGTCGGGGCGTCGACGTTCCCCGCCCCTTACGGTCCGACCCGCAACCTGGTCAACGAGGTCGTGGCCTTTGTCGTCTCGGTAGTGACCATGGGGATGTGGAGGGCGAGCGAGCATTCCCTCGCCCTGCGGTCCCGCCTGGCGCCCGTGCTGCCGTGGTTGGCGGGCGTGATGGTGGTGATGTGTGGATGGGCGTCGCTGAGCAATAACGGTGGGCCCTTCAGCATCCTGAGCTCGGCCGCGACGGTCGGGTCGGGGACGATGTTCGGCTTCGGGGTGGCCAGCGCCGTCACCGGGGCGGGAGTGGTGGCGGTCATGGGGGCGGGACTGGCCTACGGCGTCGGGACCTTCGGTACCTTCGGCTACCCGCTCATCATGGTGCTGGGCCTGCTCTTCGGCCGCCTGGTGCGGGGCTACCGGATCCAGGCCGAGCAGTCCGCCACGCTCATGGCCAACCTCGAGCGGCTCCAGGCGGAACGGCAGCGGTCGGCCGCCCTGGACGAGCGCAACCGCATCGCCCGCGAGATCCACGACGTGCTGGCCCACTCCCTCGGCTCGCTCGGTCTGCAGATCCAAGCCGCCCAGGCTGTCCTCACCGACCAGCGCGACATAGAACGGGCCGTGGAACTCCTCAAGCAGGCCCGACGGGCAGCCACCGACGGGCTTACCGAAACTCGACGCGCCCTCCACGCGCTGCGTGCCGACACCCCACCCCTCGTTGATGTCCTGGCCGACCTCAGCACCAATCACCGCCGCCACTACGGCGCGGACGTGGGTTTTGAGGCGACCGGCGATCCGCGGTCGCTGTCCTTCGACGCCGGCCTGGCTCTCACCCGCACGACCCAGGAGGCTCTGGTGAACGCGGCCAAGCACGCTCCCCAACAGCCGATCCAGGTTCGCCTCGACTACGACGACGATGCCACCACCCTCACCGTCGCCAACCATTTGTCGTCCGACGTCAACGACCGACCCACGCTCGAGACGGCCAACGGTGGCTACGGACTGGCGGGCCTGCGAGAGCGGCTTCTTCTGATCGAGGGGACCCTGTCCGCCGGGCGGTCGGACGGCGACTGGGTTGTCACCGCCCGGGTACCTCAATGACCGGTACCTCGCCGCCGCTGCGGATCGTTGTGGCCGATGACCAGGCCAGCGTCCGTGAGGGTCTGGTCCTCCTGCTCGGCCTCCTCCCCGACATAGAGGTCATCGGTTCGGCCGCCAACGGCCGTGAGGCCATCGATCTGGTCGCCCAGCACCGGCCCGACGCCATCCTGTTGGACCTGCACATGCCGGTCCTCGACGGTATCGAGGCGACCAAGCTCCTCACCGAGCAGCACCCCGAGGTGGCCATCGTCGTGCTCACGACCTACGCCGACGACGCATCCGTCCTCGCCGCCCTTGGCGCAGGTGCCCGCAGCTACCTGACCAAGGACGCCGACCGGGTCGACATCGCCAACGCTTTGCGTGGCGCGGCCGGCGGACTCTCCGTGCTGGACCCGGCCATCCAGGCCACCCTCGTCGCCGCCGCGACCCGCTCGCCCGCCGCGACCCCGCAGCGGTCGGCGCTGCCCGAGCAGCTACCCGATGGGCTCACCAGACGGGAGGCAGAGATCCTGTCCATGATGGGTCATGGTATGTCGAACCCCGACATCGCGGCCGAGCTGTATCTCAGCACCCACACGGTCAAGAGCCACATCAACCGGATTTTCACCAAGACCGGCTCTCCCAACCGGGCGTCGGCCATGCGCTACGCCCACGAGCATCACCTCGCCTGACTCAGCTAGCGAACACGGCCCCGAAAAGCCGGGGCTCGGGATCAGTTCTCGCGGCTCCAGAACACCGAGAACGCAGAGGAAACGCCAAGCCCTTGGGCGGTGGCAAGCGGGCCGGGCGTGGTGTCGACATCACCGTATTCTCCCAAGGCGATACCCTCACCGGTCTTCCATGTCTGGGGGTTGGAGAGCCCGCCGACGGCACCAGCGCTGTCGGTGACGGTCACGCCCTCATAGTGCTCGTCGCCGAAGTCGCTCGTACCGGCGTAGTGCTTGTTGTAGTAGTAGGCCTCGGTGATGGCCTCCGCCGAGGAGTTCTCGCAGGCCGAGACGGGGCAGACCTTGGTCAGGTCGAAGCCCTGTCCCGTGCTGACGTCTTTGAGGGAGAGTTCGTATCTGTTGTTGCCGAGGTAGTGCACGGCGGACTCGATGGCGTCACCCGGGTTGACGCTGAAGCTGAACTTGAAGTTCGCGGGGTACATCTCGTACCAGGCCGCGTATTGGGGGGTGGTTCCGTGGCAATCGGCGGCGATGCCGTCCTGCTCGACCGTCTGATCCGACCAGCCGTCAAGGCCGATCCAATGGTACGAGAACGTGTAGGGAGTCGCGGAGCACTGCACCGAGGGCACGCTGTACTCCCCGACGATCGAAGTGAACGTGGTGCCGGCCGTCTTGGGCAGGGCCGCGTACCCAGACCAGTTGGCGCTGTAGCTTACGCCTATGCCATTGGGTTCCGCCATCGGCTTGCCTCCACCCTTGACCAGAATGAGAGGCCGCGACAGGTTGACCGTCGACGTGGCCGCGGCGGCCGGCACCGCGGTCAAGCCCATGACCGCCACTACCGTCGAAGCGATGACGGCGAACGCCTGGCGAATCCTCATTCTCCACGCCCTTTCATGATGACCTGTTCGCACCTTGGAACGGTGTTGGAACGCTAGCAAGGCGCGGCACGGATTGACGATCTGTTGCGTCCTGGCCGTTGGACATCGCTCGTGATGAGACGCCGGGTTGTGAGGCCTAGGTCCAGTCAACGGCCGGGCGATTAGATGACGGGGCTGTTCAGCCTGCTACTTCGCAACTCGGCGTCTTGATTGTGCCGTTGGTCTCCTTGGTGGCCATCGTCGGCGAGGACTCAGTTCCGAGTGCCTTTGTTTTGGTGAAGCTGAGGTTGTTGGTCTCGCCCGTGAACCCTTCTGACACGCATGTCGGGGGCGACGAGCTGGTGCCGTGCAAGGTCGTTACTGGCTCTAGCGTCGAATCAGTACCGAAGTTCGCCTGGCCTCCGCCAGCATCACCGAAGACTCCCCACTCGGTCGTGTTCCATGCCGCTGAGAGGTCGAGCTCGCTGTCACTGTTGGAAATGCTCGATGTCTGGCCGGTTGACGTGTTCGTCAGGCTGACCTGGTCGTTACCACCAGACGAGGCTTGTCCCACCAATGCAACCTCGCCGAGCTCATTGGCGGGGAGGGAGCCGTACGAGCTGGCGGAGCTGTTGATGTAACAGAAGATGTAACCGTCAGTGTCGTAGGTGATCCACCCGGCCGGGCACGTAGTGTCGTAGTACAGCAGCCAGTACTGCATGAACACCATGTTCGTATGGCCTGAGTAATGGAATGCGTATACGAACTGCTGCCAGCCCAGGCAGTCGGCCGGGTCGGCGCTTCCCGAGCACATCGGGGTCGAGAAGAACTCGGTGTTGAGCTGAAGCGAGAAAGCGTTGTTGACCTGCGATCCCACCCCGCCTACTTTGCCTTTCTCGGTGAGGCTGGAGGTCACGTGTTTGAACGTTCCCGTTGCTTCGGAAATCGTCCCGGTCACCTGGGCCGAGTAGTCGGCGCCATTACCCACGACGCTAGGGCCGCCCCGCGTTTGAAGTCGTGGCGCCAACGGCACGTTCGGCGCGACGAGGCATCGGGTGGTGTGCCACTGCAACGAAGGATACGAAGCGTGGTAGCAGCCGCGTCCCGGCGTACGGAGATTTGCAATCTCCTCCTGCCACTGCGCCTTCGTCTGTGCACGCGTCTGTGAACTCGGAGCATTGGCCGCAAAGGCCGACGCGCTACCGACCAGTGCCAGCGCAATGGCTACCGACCCCAGCATGCAAATGAAACGCCACATCTTCACGAACCGCCCCCTTTTCCGGATCAGCAAATCGGATCAGCGATCGGATTAGCGGTCACAGTATGCCGGTGAACGTTGATCACGTCAAGGAACGATGGCTCCGGTCAGGCAACGAAGCTCACGTCAAGCGAGACTCATGGTCGGTCCTCATGGACGCGAGAAGGACTATTCGGCGTCCGGCAGGTCACTGACGTGCTTGACCCACCTGAACATGGCCCGCGGCTGCTCACCCAAGAGTGATGGGGCTTGCGCGACGAGCTCCTCGGCGTTCTTCCCGCGGAGTTCGAGGCTCCTACCGCTGATATCGGATGCCACCAGGCCACCTTCCTCGCCGGTGACATCGAGGGTCGCCTCCGGCTCTCCCTTGAACGTCCAGGGATAGATCGCGTACTGCAACTCTGCCGTCAGGCGACGCGGTCCGGTCGGATAGTGGTCAGCAATCAAACGGTCGGCTACTTGGACAAGCTCGTCCAGGGTCTGGAATTCGCCTCCGGTCTCAAGGCGAGCGTCGATCCATGACGACACCGTCCACAGATCGTCTTCACGCACGACCACGGCGGTGACGAGGTCCCCCCAGGAGTACCCCGGTCGAAGGCGGAAGCGCATGGAGGAACGGTACTCCGGTCCTTCCAGGTCAACCACGAAAGTGGCAGCGGATCGCTGATTACGAGCGCCTAGGACCGGGCGAGCGGAGCACGGCAGACGATGTCGTTGTGCGCCCGTCACGCCTGTGCGACGACCAGAACCACAAGGATCACCCGCGGTCGGGCCCCAGAGGACGCCGCTCGTAGCGCAACATGACGACCCCGTTGCCGAAAGTGTGGGTCTCGATCAGCCTCAACGGGACCTTGGCGTCCGACGGCCGGAGCATCGCCGTGCCACGCCCGATCACCAAGGGGTGGACGTAGAGTCGGTACTCGTCGATCAGGTCGTGACGGGCGAACTCCGCGGCCAGGTCGGCGCCACCCAGGACCCGGCTGGCGGCTACCACCGACCGAGAACCCGCCTGGGATGCCACTCTGGCGATATACCCCTAGCTGCTGGCTTTGGTGGTACGCGTTTCGCCGTCTGTCAGACGCGGTGAACCTCTAGTCGAAGCGGCGCGGCCAGGGTCTGGTAGATCACGCAGTACCGTTCGGTGGTCGCCACCAGCTCGTCCAGGTCGTCAGACGCGGCGGTGGAGTCGAGGTCGAAGAGCAGGCGGATCTCACCGAAACCGACCGGGGTGTCCCGGTCGACGCCGAGGGTGCCCCGAAAATCGAGGTCGCCCTCCGCTGTAATGGTTCCGCTCACCTCGATGCCCCGGTTGGTGGCGACCGAACGGAGGGTGACGCCGGCACAGGCCACGAGAGCTTGCAGCAGCATGTCCCCCGAGCAGGCCAGCGAACCATCGCCACCGGTCGCCGGGTGCAACCCCGCTTCGACCAACGCTTGACCGGTCGCCACCGAGCAGGCCACCTCGCTGTCTGAGAGCTGCCCCTCCGCTCGCAGGGTGATCATCGCCACCCCCGGGTCGTCCCGGTAGCGCTGTTTGATTGGGCGCTGGATCTCTTTTAGCTGCGCGGCGTCCACGGCCCTGCGCCTAGTCGCCGGTGGAGGGGTCGATCTCGGTCGTGATGCGCGAGACCCGGTCGGCCGGGAAGCCGCCGCAACGGGCGTGCTCGTAGAGAATGTCCTCGTCGGGGGCCACGTAGACGCAGTAGAGCTTGTCGTCGGTTACGTAGCTGTGCAGCCAGCGAATTTCCGGTCCAAGGTCGCAGATGACCTTGTTGGACTTCTGGCTGATACCCCGCAGATCTTCACCCGAGAGCTTCCCGGCGCCCGGCAGGTCGCGTTCGATCACGTACTTTGGCATGTTGTTGTTCCCTCCTGGCTCTTGGTTTGGCACCAGCCAACGCCGGTGCCATACAGGCTACATCCCGTTAGTATGGTAGTATGCATACTGCAAGTACGAACGTCAAGGGTTGGAGCATTTTCCAGTGGCCAAATTAGATAGAAGAGTTGCGCAGGGGGAGGCGACCCGACAGGCACTGCTGGATGCGGCCCGGGCTGCGTTCGGTTCGCAGGGTTACGCGGCCACCTCCCTAGACGAGATCGTCGCCGCCGCGGGGGTGACCAAGGGCGCCCTCTATCATCACTTCGCCGACAAGGAGGGCCTGTTCCGGGCGGTGTTCGAACAGGTCGAGAGGGAGGTGTCGGACCAGGCGGTCGCCGAGTTCCTGCAGCCGGACCCCTGGCAGGCCTTGATCGTCGGTTGTCGACTATGGGTGGAGGCCCACCTCGCCCCCGACGTGCGTCAGATCGTCGTCAACGACGCCCGCGCCGTGCTGGGGTGGGAGGTCGCCCGAACTATCGAGACCCGGTTTAGCACCGTCGCCGTGCGAGGTGGCCTGCGCAAGGCGATGACTGCCGGAGTACTCACCCGCCAACCCCTGAGGCCCCTCGCGTTGATGCTGACCGGCGCCATGAGCGAGGGCTGCTTGTACGTAGCCGAAGCCGACGATCCGGCCACGGCACTCGAAGAAGTCAGCGGGCTGATCGCAATCATGCTGTCGGGCATGCGCTTGCCTGAGCCGGCGCTCAACTCCTAGCCGGCACGCCACCGAAAGGCGAATATCCGGCCAGGCCACCTACCCGGCCCGACCATATAGGTGTCGGTCGTGGGCCGCTAGTACTGCATCACGACCTCGCCGAGCTCGGTGGGTCGAGATGGTGACCACCATGGCTCGTGGCCCGGTTGGCGCGGATCGTCGATACGCAAATACAGAATCGTCGGCTGGAACGCGGGCGGGATGTCGGCGACTGCCTGGCGCATCGTCGCCTACCGCCGTAGAAACGACCGAGCGACCGCGGCTGTGACCTCGACCCACTACCCCGGCAGCAGCGCCCCCATCACCTCGGCCGCTTGGCGGTCCCTGGCCTCGAACGCATGCGCATATATACGGAGAGTTGTCGACGGGTCGGCGTGGCCCAGCCGGCTGGCCACGGTCAGCACGTCGGTCCCGGCGCCAATGAGCAGCGAGGCGCTCATGTGGCGCAGGTCGTGGAACCGCAAGTGGGCGCCGACTCGCCGGGCGGCTCGGCCGAAGCCAGCCGTGACGGTGTCAGGCTTGAGTGGAGTCAGGCCGGTCGGATCCAGACTGAGCATGTAGCCAGCCGACGCGATAGACACGCTCGCTGCAGAGGCCCACCGTTCGGCCTGCCGCCGGTAGTCGGCCAGAAGCTCGAGTGTCCGGGCGTCGAGTGATACCCGCCGAGCCCGCCCCGTCTTGGTGGTGGCGACGATCAGCTCGGTCTTGTCCAGGGCGTGGCGAATGGATCGTGCGATCGTCAGCTGGCCCCTCGCCGGGTCGATGTCGGACCACCTCAGCCCGCACAGCTCGCCGCGGCGGGCGCCAGTCACCCCGGCCATGAGTACCGCCATAGCCGTTACCGGCTCACGAGCGCGAAGGTCGAGGACCACCGCCTGCCAGACGTCCGGATCGATCTCCGGTGACTCCCGGTGGACACTCGCCGGCGGCCGGGCCATGTCGGTCACGCACCGGGTAATGAGCCCCCACCGCTGCGCCTGGCGCAGCGCGGTGGCCAGAATCCGGTGGCAGTGGCGGACCGTCGCCGGCGCCGCCCCATCCTCGAGCCACCGGGCATAAGTACGGTCCAGGTCCTGCGCCGTGATCTTCGAGACCTTCTTCCGGCCCAGGGCCTCCTTCCACCGCCTCACCTTGTCCCGGTATCCGCGCACCGTGGTGGGGGAACGGTGCGGCGACACGAACTCGAGCCAGGCGTCGAAGAAGTCCGACAGCGTCTGGTCGGCGCCCATGGGCACGTCGCCAGCCGCCGCTTCGGTGACGAATCGGGCCAGCTCGGCGTCGGCCAGGCGGGCGCCGCCCCGCACGGTCCGGCTGACCTGTCGGGGGTTGCCTGTCGCCGGGTCAGTCCCGACAAACGCCCGCAGTCGCCACACGCCCGGGCGAATCTCGGTCTTGGTGCCACGAGCCACCGCTACGCTTCCTCCTCGGATCCCGAAGCCCAGCGGAAAGGATCTGCGAACGAGACTAGTCCCAACTCTAGTCCCGGTTGCGACATAGGAGCCAGCAATATAGGCTCTGACCTGCTCTGGAGGGATGCGAGAGCGGCCGAATCGGACGGTCTCGAAAACCGTTGTGTCCTTTGGGCACCGTGGGTTCAAATCCCACTCCCTCCGCTGTCCCAGTGGCTGGCCCTCGACCCTGACCGCCGGCCACTGGGAGATATCACGCCACGGTGGGTTTGCCACGTGTGGTCGTGGCCGTATTGACGGTGGTGACGAGCTGCTCGTCGAGCGCACGGATAGCCGGAGTGAACGGGGCCAGGATCGCCTCGGGGTCGAGCAACTGGCCCATCTCGTCGATGTCATCGCGAGTGATGCGTAGCTCGACATTCTCCTCGACGGTCCGCATGTGGAGTCCCTGGAGAACACCCCGCAGCTGTTCGGCTCCTTTCTCGCCGCCCCGAGTTCCGTAGGTGACGAGACCGGCGGGCTTGTCTGCCCATTCGCGATAGAGGAAATCGAGGGCGTTCTTGAGCGGTGCCGGATAGCCCCAGTTGTACTGAGGGAACACGAACACGAAGGCATCGAAGGAGCTGACCAGACGACTCCAGGCCTTCGTGTGTTCATGCTCATATCTCCCGCGTGACGCTGGGAACGACTCGTCCAGGAATGGCAGGGCGATCTCTGCCAGGTCGACGATCACGTAGCCGAGTTCACTTTCATGCTGCAGCACGCGGATCACCCTGTGCGCCAGGTCGCCGCAAATGCGATTGGGCCGCGTGCTCCCGACCACCACCGCCACCCGCCCGCCCGGCGATGTGGGTAGGTCGGACAGTTGGAGCGCTTCGTTCATGGTCGCGTCCGGCGCCGGGTGCCTGTGTTCGTCGTTGACTCCAAGGATTCCACCAGCTTCGCGAGCAGTCGGGTCAGATCGTTCCTGTCCTGGTCGGTCCAGCCACTGAACACCTCCCTCATCACATCGTTGCGCGCCCAGGCGATTCGGGCGATCTCTTCTCGACCCTTGTCCGTCACCCCCACGACCGAAAGCCGCTTGTCGCCCTCGTCGGCCGTCCTGACTACGAAGCCCTGCCGTTCGAGAACCGTCACCTGCCGACTCACGGTGCTGTAGTGCCTGCCGACCGTGTCTGCCAGCTCGCTGACCGTCATCGTGTCGTCGAGACCGGCGCGCATGAGCAACGGAAAGAGAGCTCGGTCCAGAGAGGACCCAGCCCGGCGCAGGAGTACCGCGTCGGCCTGTGGCCGGTTTAAAAACCCGGAAAGGTGGGCCAAGGCTCTATGCAACTTGTCTTCGCTCGACATGACTAAGTGCATGATACACGGAGGTTGGGTGCGTGTAAAGTACACCGAGTCGGTTGCCGGCCGAGAATTCCGACCGTATGTTGGCCCGATGAACGCCGAGCACCAAAGGGCCTGCGCCAGCGACGAGTGGCGCACGACGGTACGTGAACAGATCGTGCCCTGGGTCCTCGACGGCGTCGACCTGGGCGACGACGTGGTGGAACTGGGACCCGGCTACGGGCCGACCACGGACTCGCTACGGGGACTGGTCGCCCGACTGACCGCAGTCGAGATCGACCCCGAGCTGGCGCGTGCGCTGGCGACTCGACCCAACGGTTCGAACGTCACAGTTGCCGAAGGGGACGCCACCAGACTCGAATTCGAAGACGGCCGATTCAGCGGCGCGACATGTTTCTCGATGCTCCACCACATTCCATCTCGGGCGCAGCAAGACCGGCTCTTCGCCGAGGCCCGGCGCGTTCTGGTCCCCGACGTAATCTTCGTTGCGTCGGACAGCGTCGATCGCCCCGATCTTCGCACCTTCCATGAAGGCGACACGTTCGTACCGATCGACCCCGAGGAGCTGCCCCGGCGACTGTCGGAGGCCGGATTCGTCGACGTCCTCGTCGATCGCAACGAGTTCGCCTGGAAGGCCAGGGCCCGCAAGGGAGTCGACATCTGATCGACCCCGCGAGGTCCGGCGTGGGCGAGGTCCGGCCTGAGCGAGGTCCGGGAAAAACGCACTTTCGCGCCTCTTTGCGTTTCGAACCAGGACGCGCCAACATTGGCCTCCATCTCGTTTGACGGACCGGAGGAAGTCGCATGGGTCTCATGGACAAGGCCAAGGGCCTGATCGAAGAACACCGGGGCCAAGTCGAGCAGGGCCTCCACAAGGCCACCGACAAGTTCAACAAGCTCGCCGGAGGTCAGGCGTCTTCAGGAACGTCGACCGCGACCGAGCCCGAAACCAACCCAGCCGGGGATGCGACGGATCCTGAGGCGCAGAACTCGGTCGCTGAGGCCGCGCCGGTCGAGGCCGCCGAAGCGACCGGTGCTCCCGAGGAAGGCCCGGACGCCGGGTAACAAGGCCCCGACGGGTTTGAGGTCACGAACCCGCCTCCGCTTCTCGGAAAAAGGGCCGGGTGCGGCGGGAAGGCTGAATCGTTTATGCCGAAGGCATACGTGAAGCTCCCGACGGGCCCGGCCTTAGCCCCCCACCGGTTCGCAGATCACCACCGGGATGTCGCGCTGGGTCCGCGTCTGGTATCCGGCGTACCCCTTGTACTTGGCCACGATTTCCGGCCACAGTTCGGTCTTCTCCTCGGCTGAGGCCACCCGGGCTCGTAGGGATCGGGTCTGACCGTTAACGGTGACCTCCACGTCGGGGTTCGCCTCGAGGTTGAGCAACCAGGCGGGATTCCGGTCATCGCCGCCCTTGGACGCCACCAAAACCACCCGCTCGTCGCTCAACATCGGGGCGGTCAGCATCGTCACCCGCTTCTGCCCGGTCTTGCGTCCGGTCGTGCCCAACTGGACCACGGGCATCCCGAAAGCGTTCTTGAGGACCCGCCCGCCGCTCGCCCTGAGGATCACCCTGTGCAAGCTGGTGGTGAGCTTGAAACCCGCGTCCCTGACGCCGTCAATGCCGGTCATGCGCGGAATCCTAGGCCTCCGCGCTCAGCTCCAACTCCAGCTCGTAGTGCAAGAAGTCGGGGTCACGACCGACCAGCTGCATTCCCACCGCCGTCATGACCCGCTGCGAAGCCACGTTGTCAGTGTCGGCCCGACCGCACACTCGACTCACATCGTTGAGCCCGGCCGCCAGGGTAAGCAGTCGTCGCAGGGCTTCGGTCGCCACCCCTCGCCGGCGCCACGACGGCACCACGGCGTAGCCAATTTCGACCACCCCGTCTCGAGGCGGCCCATGAAAGCCGATGCCGCCGACGACGATTCCGTCGACGACGATCTGGTAATAACCGAAAGGTTCTCGATAGACCCGTTTCTGGAGCTGGCCGAGATAGGCAGAACAGGCGCGAATGTCGCCGTCCAGCGGGTATTCCTCGGCCCACCGCAGGTCCGCCACAGGATCGCGGGCCCGCGGTCCACGCACGATCCTCTCGGCTGCGCCCCGGGCCACGGGGCGGATCTCCAAGTTCACGGCGGCACCGTAGCGTGGGATGGGAACAAATCGGGGGTCTCCCCCGGTTATCCCGCTTGGAAATGAACCAACGCCGCAGGATAAGAAGGGCACCATGAGGGGCCACGGCCGGGGTCACCGCGACCTCGCCGAGCTCAGGGCCGCCAATGTGACCAAGGGCACGAACGGCCGGATCTGGCGGTTCCTCAAGCCATACCGGCTACGACTGAGCCTCTACCTGGCCGTCATCGTGGCCAGCGCGGTGATCGGCTCGATCCCCCCGCTGCTGGTTCGCGAGCTGATCGACAAGGGTATCGGCACCCAGCACCAACACAACATCCACCTGGTCGATGTCCTGGCCATCGCCATGGTCGGCGTGGCGCTGACCACAACCGCCCTATCCCTCCTCAACCGGTGGTTCGGGTCAGTTATCGGCGAAGGGATCATCTACGACCTTCGAGCCAAGCTCTACGACCACGTCCAACGCATGCCGGTGGCGTTCTTTACCCGGACCCAAACCGGCTCGCTCATGTCCCGCCTCACGAATGACGTGCTCGACGCCCAGAACGCGGTGAGCACGGCTGCCTCGGTCCTTTCCGACGTGCTGACGCTGGTCGCCACGCTGGTTCCCATGTTCATTCTCAGCCCGGCGATCACCGGGTTCGCCCTGCTGGTGCTCCCGCCGTTCATCCTCCTGGACCGACTCATGGCCGGGCGGATCAGCCGCCTGGCGCGCCACCAAATGCAGCTCAACGCCGACATGAGCGTCACCATGACCGAGAAGTTCAACGTCGCCGGCGCCCTGCTCGTCAAGCTCTTCGGTCGCCCCGACTCCGAGTCCAAGGAGTTCGCCTACCGGGCCGGTGCCGTCCGCGACGCCGGTATCCGCCTGGCCCTGTTCAGCCGCTACCTGTTCGCGGCCCTGTCGCTCGTCGGCGCGGTCGGAACGGCGGCCGTGTACTGGCTCGGCGGGCGAGAAGCCGTCACCGGTCACCTCGCGGTCGGCACGGTCGTGGCCCTGGCGGCCTACGTGACCCGCTTGTACTCACCCCTCACCGACCTGGCCAGCACTCGCGTCGACGTGCTCGGCGCCATCGTCAGCTTCGACCGGGTCTTCGAAGTGCTTGACACCCCGCCAACCGTGGCGGACAAGCCCGACGCCGTCCCGCTGGAGAACGTGCAAGGTCGGATCGAGGCTACGAACGTGTCATTCCGCTACCCAGCGGCAGCTGACGTGTCGGTGGCGTCCTTGGAAGCGTCGGCCGAGACCGTGAGCGAGGCCCTTTCGACCGAGCCGGGCGCGTGGGTGCTCCAAGACGTGTCGTTCGTCGCCGAGCCGGGCACCATGACCGCCCTGGTCGGCCCATCGGGTGCCGGCAAGACCACCCTGTCGGGCCTCGTCCCGCGTCTTTACGACGTCGTCGAGGGTTCTTTGACGATCGACGGCCACGACGTACGGGACGTGACCCTCGCCTCGCTGTCGGCCGCGGTGGGGGTGGTAACTCAGGACGCCCACCTCTTTCACAACAGCATCGCCACCAACCTCCGGTACGCCCGCCCGGACGCTACCGATGACGAACTGGTGGCGGCCTGCCGGGCGGCGCGCATCCACGACCTGATCGCCTCGCTGCCCGAGGGCTACGACACCGTCGTCGGCGAGCGCGGCTACCGGCTGTCCGGCGGTGAAAAGCAACGCGTCGCGATCGCCCGCGTCCTGCTCAAGGATCCCGCCATCGTGATACTCGACGAAGCCACCGCGCACTTGGACTCCGAAACGGAGCTACTCGTCCAGCAAGCTCTGGCCGCGGCCCTGGCCGGGCGGACGTCGATGGTGATCGCCCACCGGTTGTCCACCATCCAGGCCGCCGATCAGATCCTCGTGCTCGACGACGGCCACATCGTCGCCCGGGGCACCCACACCTCGCTCATCGCCGAGGGCGGGCTGTACGCCGAGCTGTACCAGACCCAGTACTTGCGGGGAGGAGAGGAGCTGGCGGCGACTCCCTAATGGGAATGGGGGTGGCCGTGAGGATCGCCTTTGGTGGTCTCCAGCCAGCGCCGCAGCCCGGCCGCGTTGGAGTGGATGCCGTTGAGCGTTTCCAGCTTGGCCCTGTTCTCATCCGAGAAGCCGTCCAGCCCGCCCGCGAACTCCTGCTGCAGGGCGGCGGCGATGTCCTCGTCAGCCCGCCACGCCTTCTCTGCTACTTCGGCCCATTGGCGCAGGGTCTGCTCGGCCTCTTCCAGCATCTCGACCGGTTCGGGTAGCAGCCCGTAGTGGGCCAAGGCGACCCCGTGGGGATTTCGACCCCGAAACTTTCGCAGCGACGCGACGGCCTGATCCAAATCGAAGTCAGCGGGCGGCGTGGCCGGCCGGAGGACGCCCGCATCCGGCAGGCGGACCCCGACGGCGTCGCCTGCGAACAGGATCCCGCTCTCACTGTCGTGCAGGGCCAGGTGGTGCTTGGCGTGCCCGGGAGAGTCGATCGTGGTCAGAGCCCGACCAGGACCGATGTCGATGGTCTCGCCGTCCTCGAGGACGTGGACCCGCTCTGCGGGCGTCGGGTCCAGCCGTCCGTACAGCGAGTCGAGGAGATCCCCGTAGACCAACGCCGCCGACCGGACGAGCCGCTCCGGGTCGATCAGGTGCCGGGCCCCTTTCTCGTGCACGTACACGGTCGCCTTGGGAAAGGCGCGGGCCACGTCCCCGACCCCCCCGGCGTGATCCAGGTGAATGTGGGTTACGGCCACCCCCGCCAGATCCCCCGGGGCGACGCCGTGTTCCTCGAGCGCTTTGAGGAGCGCCGGCACGGAGGACTGGCTTCCGGTCTCGATCAGCACCGGTGCTGCGCCCTCGATGAGGTAGCCGGCGGTGACGCGCGACCAGCCACCGAGGAGGGTGTCGATCTCGAGGACCCCCGGTCCTATGTAGGTAGCCATGGTCCCGACGTTAGGCGCGGCCCCTGGCCGGCACCCGGCCGGCGCCGGCCCCCGCCCGGCCCCGGTCGGTTAGCTCCAGCGGGCCGGCTGGTCGAGATAAGCGGGTACGACCACTCCGGTCTGGTTGGCGGAGTCGGGGATGGGTGTACCGGCCCGCGGTCGCAGGGGCAGCACTCCGGCCCAGACCGGCAGCTCGACGTCAGCCTCTTCGTCGAGGGGGCCGCCGGAGCGCACCTTGGCCGATGCCTCATCGAGGGGTATCGAAACGACACGCGTCTTGGTCAGCTCGATTGGAGTCGGCGGCCGGGCGTCAGCAGTACGGCCCGGCAGCATGTGCTCGACGATCGCGGTGAGAGCTACGGCCTTGTCCACGGGATCGGCGATGTCGGTGGCGGTGGCGAATATCACCACGGACCGGTAGTTGAGCGAATGGTTGAACGTGGACCGAGCCAGCACCAGCCCGTCGATCAAAGTCACGGTGACGGTGAGCTCGGCTCCCTCCCCGGCAGCTTTGAGGACGTGGTTGGCGGCTGCACCGTGTAGCAGGAGCCGATCACCAATGCGGCCGTACGCCGTCGGGATCATCCACACGGTCCCGTCCACCACGCACGCGGCGTGGCAGACGAAGCCCTCGTCCAAGATGGCGTACGCAGCTTGGCGGTCGTACTCGGCGCGTTCCTTGTGACGGCGCACGGTCGTACGGGCCGTCGGTTGGATCAGTCCGTCGCGGTCGACGATCACGCCAGCGCCACCAAGTCGAGCATCTCGTCGCTCCAGCGGTCCTCGACGCCCTCTGGCATCATCAGCACCCGGTCCGGTGCCAGCTCCGCGACGAATCCGATGTCGTGGCTCACGATGATCATGGCCCCGGGCCAGGCGGCCAGGGAGCGTCCGATGGCCTCCCTCGACGGCGGATCCAAGTTGTTGGTTGGCTCGTCGAGCAGCAACAAGTTGTGACGGCCGGCGACGAGCTGGGCCAGGGCCAGCTTCGTCTTTTCTCCGCCCGAAAGAGTGCCGGCGTCCTGGAACGCGATCTCGCCGACCAAGCCGAACATTCCCAACAGGCCGCGCAGCTCCGTCTCGGGCGTGTCGGACGCCTCGCGCATGTGGGCGATGACGGAGACTCCCGGCCGGATCCCCTCGTGTTCCTGGGCGTAGTAACCCGGCATTACTCCGAAGCCGGTGCGAAAATCGCCGGCGGCCGGGTCGTTGCGACCGGCCAGGATGCGAAGGAGGCTGGTCTTGCCCGCCCCGTTGAGGCCCATGACGAGGACTCGCTCGCCGCGCTCGACCGCAAACGTCACGTCCTCGAAGACGAACGGACCGCCGTATGCCTGCCCCAGGTCGGCGGCTTCGAGCACGACGCGGCCGGCACGCGGCGGCTCGGGGAACTTGACCTTGTAGCGGCGGTCGCCCTTGCCGGGGCCGGCGATGGCGCCGGTTTGGAGACGCTCCACCCTTTTGTCGAGGGACTTGGCCGTCCGGGCCCGCTTCGCGGTCTGATGGCGCATGGAGTCGGCCAGTGAGGACAGCCGCTTGATCTCCGCCTGCTGGCGTACGACTACCTTGCGCTGGCGCTCCTCGTCGGCGGCCCGGGCGCCTCGGTACTGGGTGTAGGTGCCCTTGTACTCCACCATTTCACCGTCGTCGAGGTGCAGCACGCGGGTGATGGCTTCGTCCAGGAGGGCGATGTCGTGGCTGACCACGAGCAGCGCGCCGCGGTAGTCGCGGAGGAAGCCCATGAGCCAGGTCTTGGCGTCGTTGTCGAGGTGGTTAGTCGGCTCGTCGAGCATGAGCACGTCGGTCCCGGCGAAGAGGATGCGGGCCAGCTCGACCCGCCTCCGCTCGCCACCGGATAGCACCCCGAGGGGCAGGTCGATGCGGCTGGGCGTCAAGCCGAGGCCGGCCACGAGCTGACGGACGTGGGCCTCAGCTGCGTAGCCTCCGAGGGCTGCGAAGTGGTCCTCGGCCTTGGAGAAGCGGGCCACGGCCCGTTCCGACGGGACCTCCTCCATGGCCCGCCTCAGGGTCTCGACCCGCTCGGCCGCTTCGTCCAAGCCGCGACCAGAAAGCACGTGGGCCAAGCCCGTGGCCGCCGTGACCTGACGCAAGGCCCGGGGGTCCTGAGTCAGAAAACCGAGCCGGCCCCGCACCGTGGCCTGGCCGCCGGCCGCCGGGTTCTCGCCGGCAAGAACCTTTAGGAGGCTGGTCTTGCCCACCCCGTTGCGCCCCACGAGGCCCACCTTGTCGCCGGCGCGAACCATGAACGACGCATCGCTAAGGGTGATGCGACCCCCGACCTCTACTTGCAGTCCGCGGGCCTCGAGCACCCATCCATGATGCCGGACAGTCCCGCCACGGCGGTATCGGTTTGTTTTGAGGCGACCCCCCGTTGGCCGGGAACGACTAGGGCCGCTCCTTTCGAAGGTGCAGGTCCTCCTCGACCCGGTCGAGCAACCGGTGCGCCTCGCCCTGCTCAAATTCGTTGGCTACGTCGAGCGCAAGGTCGTGGGCGACGACACGACCGATACGGCCCAAGAGATCGAAGCCCTCGACCTTCTCCTTGGCGCTGAGTGTGGCAACCGACGCGTCGCCGAAAGACCCGACGGGCCACGGAAGGCTGCGATAGCCATCATCGACGGCGCCGAGCACGACGGCGGGATCGCGAACGCGCCCCTCGAGCCACCAACCCAGCCAGTATCGGGCGTTTCGATATCCCAGGGCGAAGTCGCTCTCCCGATACTTCTGATCGAAAAAACCTCCAAAGTGGAACAAGAACTCACCCGATAGCTGCTGATCGGCCGTCAAGTGCACCGAAGGGTCGACATCCGGCGAGATCACTTCGACGACGACTTCCATCTTGCCGTCGAGCCCAGCTGCCTGAAGGAGCAACTGCTCGAGGCTGGCAGCCGGTTGGGATGGCACGGGTGGCTGAGCGCCGACCGCGTCCCGAATGCCTTTGCGGATTTCATCGCGATCAGCGGCCACGTCCGAGGCCGCCTGCCCGACCGCGCTCGACAGCAAAGCCTGCGGGGCTCCCTCGAGGGCTCCCTCGAGTGAGCTCGCGACTCGCCTGATCCAGGCAAGATGGCGGTTCGTCTTCTCCAGACGGCGAAGATCGTCGTACAGGCTCTGGCTGGTGCGAATGTGATTGACGTGGAGGAGTGTGCTCAGCCAGGACGGAACATGATCAGCGTCGAACCACGTTCCTTCCCATGACGGCGGCGCCCCCGGCTCGATGTTGAGCACCACGATCACGCGGCTGTCCTCGTCGCTCCCCGGGATCTCCCCAATCAGGTCGAGGAGGCGCCCGAGCGGTTGGTTGTCCATGTCCCCACCGTCCGAGTACCAAAACGTAAAGGGCTTTCCCGGCGGTGCCATTACGCCATTTTCCTCGTAATCGGCCGCGACCCCGTCACGGTTCAATAGCCGAGGAGGGAAGCCGACGGGCGTCGAACCAGACGTCATGGCGGCATCGAGGACGTCGAGGAAGTCCCTGGTCGTCGCTCCCGGCTTGAGTTCGGAGTTGAAGAAGTCGATGTAGGTCGTCCCGATCAACGTTTCGGCCCGCTCCGGGTCGTTGGGATCCCTCAAATGCGGCAACGCATAGCTCAGACCTCCCAACAGGGTCAGCGCCATCGACAAGCGCACCGGCTCCGACTGCTTGCTCGGACCGTCTCCGACGAGCGTCGTGCCCAGCAACTCCGTAGCCGTGTTCACCACCTTGGCCATGCTCAGAGGCGCGGACATGTCATGGGTCTCGAGCTCCTGTAGCTGGGGAAGCACGACCCAGGTCTGTCGCATCAGATCGACCGGGTCGGCCCCGGAAAGGAGGGCCCGGGCCGCGATCAAAGCGGTCATCGAGCCCGCCGAGGCCGAGGCAATTGCGTCGATCACCAGCTCGCCCTCTGAGGCTTGAACCGCCGTCAGCACCGCGGCGAGGGCGCCGCCCTCATAGGCGCCCAGCGACACCGCGCCAGGGAGCATCATCCCTATACGTGTGGCCATGGCGCCAACGATAACGGCGCTCCCTTACGTCACCCCGCGATGTCGCCTCCCGACGGGTCGCCTCCATCGTCGCCCGGTGGGATGGTCCCGTCACCCCCACCCGAGCCGTCCGGTCCGCCATCGAGGCCATCGCCGAACTGGCGGTGCGCCAGCTCCTCGGCGCGGCGGGCGACTTCGCGAACGGGGAGCCGGAGCAGCCTGGCCACGCGGGCTGCGTCGTCGTGCTCGGCCTTGATGCGGCGCGGCCCCTTCTTGACGCGAACGGGATAACCGCCGACTTCGACCTCCGCCAACTGCCGCTCGGACGGCCACCGCTGCCACGACTGCGCTCGAATACCCAGGGTGCCCGTCTCGTCGGCGAGCACCTGGCGCATCCGGCCGACCGCAGCGGGATCGGACAGAACGCTGAGTACGTGGGCCGGACGGCCCTTCTTGCCCGTCACGGGGGTGACCCACGCGTCGAGCGCGCCCGCTGACATGAGGGCTGCGACGGTGGCGCCGAGTATCTCGCCCGTCACGTCGTCCACGTTGGCTTCCAGGACCACGACGGGCTGGCCGTGCTCCGCATCCTGTGAAGGCCGGTCGGCCGCCGTACCGATCACCACTTGAACGGCGTTGGGCAGGCCGTCGAGCTGGCGCGAACCGGCGCCGTAACCACTGGCTGTTATCTCCATGGCCGGCATCGGCCCCCACCCAGCACAAAGAGCCGACAGCAGCGCCGCACCCGTCGGCGTGCAGAGCTCTGACGTGATGTTGGTTCCGTAAGTGGGAGCGCCGCGTAACAGCTCCACCACCGCCGGCGCCGGTATGGGGAGCGCGCCATGAGCGCTTTGGACCATTCCGGTTCCCTGGGCTACCGCGCTACTTCTCACCTCGTCCACCCCGAGCAGCTCCAACGCGACGCACGTGCCGAGGATGTCAACGATGGCGTCGGTGGAGCCGACCTCGTGGAAGTGGACTTGCGACGGCGGCCGGCGGTGCAGCTTGCCTTCCACCTCGGCCAGCCGGGCAAACGTGGCTAGGGCCCGCTGCCGGGCGCGCTCGGGTAGTCGAGCCTCGGTGATCAGGCCCACGATGTGGTTGTAGGTGCGAACGACCTGGGTCGAGTGGACCCGGACGTCGACGTGCGTGCAGGCCAGCCCGGCCCGCAGGACGGGCGACGCTTCCAAGGTCCACCCGCCGACGGGAAGGGCGACCAGCTCCCGTTCGATCAGGGCCAGATCAGCCCCGGCGTCCACCAGGCTTCCGAGCGCCATGTTCCCGGCGATGCCGGAAAAGCAATGCCACCAGGCCACGGTCGTCACTGCCCGCCTCCGCTCTTCCGGCCCAGCATCCGCCATATGGCAAACGCGGCTCCGAAGCCGTTGTCGATGCCGACGACAGTCAGGCCTGACGCACACGAGCTCAGCATCGCCAGCAGCGCGGTCACCCCACCCAGCGATGCCCCGTATCCGACGCTCGTCGGGACGGCGACGACCGGCGCGGCCGTGAGCCCGCCAACCACGCTGGCCAGCGCCCCCTCCATGCCGGCCACCACCACCAGCGCATCGGCCGATTGCACCTCGGCCGCGCGCGCCAGCAGGCGGTGGACCCCCGCCACCCCGACGTCGGCGATCAGAAGAGCCGAAAAGCCGAACGCCCCCAGGGTGGCGAACGCTTCCTCCGCGACGGACAGGTCGGCAGTGCCCCCGGTCACGACGACGACCCGCTCGCAACGGGGCTGGGCCGGCCGCCACACGGCCGTCGACCCCGTCACCACGGCGCCCGGGCAGGCCGTCACGGCCGCGGACAGCTGATCGGCATTGCCGCGGCTGAGGACCACCGGGCCCTGACCGGGTCCGGCGCCACCGCCCGAGAGGAGCTCCGAAATGATGCCCACGCACTGGGCGGGCGTTTTACCCGGTCCGTAGACCGCCTCCGGCAACCCTTGCCTCAACTCGCGGTGGTGGTCGACGGTGGCGTATCCGAGGTCGGCGAAGGGCAAAAGACGCAGCCGCCGCACCACCTCGTCCGCATCGACTTCGCCCGCCTGCATCTGGTCGAGCAGGTTTCTCACCGCGGCCTCGTCCATAACCGCTCTATCCTGCCCGCCCATGACCGGCGTTGTCGCACCGCAAGCCACCATCGGCTTCCTGGGGCCGTCGGGAACCTTCACCGAAGAGGCGCTGCTGAGCGAGTCGGGACTGGCCCAGGCCGACCGGGTACCGCTTCCGTCGTTCGTCCACGTGCTGTCGGCCGTGAGCGAAGGGAGGGTCGAGTACGGCTTCGTCGCCATCGAGAACTCGATCGAGGGCACCGTCTCGATCGCCCTCGATCAGCTGGTGTTCGAGAGGGACCTGCTCATCGTGGGCGAGGTCGTCCTGCCTGTCACCCAGAACCTGCTGGCCCCTCCCGGCACCTCCGTCAAAGAGATCAAGCGGGTGGTGTCGTTTCCACACGCAACCGGCCAGTGCCGATCATGGCTGACGGCCAACCTGCCCGATGTAGAGGAAGTGGCGGCGACTTCGACGGCGGAGGCGGTCCGCCAGGTCGCCGCGGCCGTGCGGGACGGAACGGCCGACGCCAACACGGCCGCCATCGGGACTTCCCTGGCGGCCGAGCTGTACGGGCTGGAAGTGGTCGCCCCACGGATCGAGGACCACCTCGACAACGCCACCCGCTTCGTCCTCGTCGCCCCCCATCAAACCGGGATCCCAGCTCCGACGGGGCATGACAAGACGAGCGTGGTGTGCTTCCAGTCGTCGGACCACCCGGGGAGCTTGCACGGGATCCTGGGCCAGTTTTCGGCTCGGGACCTCAACTTGGTGAAGCTGGAGTCCCGGCCCACGAAGCAGGGGCTCGGCGACTACTGCTTCATCATCGACTTCGAAGGCCACATCGCCGACGAAGTGGTGGCCGATACCCTCCGAGACCTGCACGCCGGGTTGAGGGAGCTGAAGTTTCTCGGCTCCTACCCAGCTGCCGGCGAGCATGGTCCGGCCAAGCGGCAGCGCGCCGACACGGCATGGCGGGCCGCAGACCGATGGGTCCACGACGTGCGCTCGAGGGTGCTGCCACCTCCGGGCCGATAGCAAGGGGAGACCGCCGCATGACATTCGACACGACCGTCACCGACCACCTTCTTTCCACCACCAGGGCCGTTCGCAAGCGGCTGGACCTGGACCGTCCGGTTGACCAGTCGGTGATCCTGGACTGCTTGAGGCTGGCCGTCCAAGCTCCAACGGGGAGCAACGAGCAGGGATGGCGGTGGGTCGTGGTAACGGACCCGGCCAAGCGGGCCGAGCTGGCCCGCATCTATTCCGAAGGCGGAGCCGACTACCTCCGGTCGGCCGCCGGCAACGAGATGAAAGAACAGACCCGGCGGGTGTACGAGAGCGCCCTGTACCTGACGGAGATCCTCGACCGGGTGCCCGTCCACGTCATCCCCTGCATCCGCGGGCGGGCCGACAACTCCCCCAATATCTTGTCTGCCTCCATGTACGCATCCATCATCCCGGCTGCGTGGAGCTTCATGCTCGCCTTAAGGAGCCGGGGGTTGGGGTCGGCCTGGACGACTCTGCATCTGTTCAAGGAAAAAGAGGCGGCCGCCCTGCTCGGCATCCCCGACGACGTGACCCAGGTGGCGTTGATTCCGGTGGGCCATACGACCGGCGGAGACTTCAAACCGGCTCGGCGCCCGCCGGTCGAGAACATCACCTACTGGGATACCTGGGGGTCGACCAGCGCCGCCGAGCGGTAGGCTCGGCGCCACTTTGGAGGGATGGCAGAGCGGCCGAATGCGAAGCTCTTGAAAAGCTTTGGGATGCAAGTCCCCGGGGGTTCAAATCCCTCTCCCTCCGCTGGTCAGGACCTCCTAGGCTGCGCCCACCGATGGTGGATGAATGTCTCGCACCCAAGCGTCAGCCTGAAAAATGGGTGTCAGACGGGTCCGCCGCGGCCCCTACCCCGCCATGCCCGCCAGCCGGCGCTGCTCCCTCCCGAGAGTGGCGAGCTCTGCGGCAACCCGGCCGGCGCGCCATCCAGCCTCATTGGTCACTGACATTCCCCGGGCCTTGCGGAGGTTGGGGAACATCCGCTCGGTTGCGTCGTCGACCTCTTCCCGCCGGCTGGCCAGCACCGGCAGGACCTCGGAGCCGAGCTCCAGTTCCGCGTCCGCCGTGGCCTGCCGGGAAGCCACCTCCAACCGTTCGTGGATGCGCCCCGAGAAGGCGACATAGAAAGACTGGCGGAACGAACGGGTGCGACTACGGCCTCGCGGATCGGTCACCTTCCCCGCCTCGAGCACGGAACGCGACGCCTGCATGAGTAGGGACGTGAACAACATCTCGACCACGTCCAGATCGGACGGGAACCCGACCAGCGTCATCAGGGCAAACCTCTCGTCCCACACGGCGCGCACGCCGTTGGCCGACGCCACAACAGCTAGCAAGCCGGACTTGGCCGCTGCGTAGGGATCGTCCACGGCCAGCCGTCGGCCCACCGGGGTTATCCGTTGCGCCGACGAGGAGCGTGCCATCGCCTCTTCGATCGAATGACGGGCAATCAACTCCTGCGCTTTAGCGGTGAGGGCGTCCGCTTCGTGCTCGAAGTCGGTGGACTCGGCCTTGGCCAGGAGGGCCCGCACCTTGGCCAGCACGGCGCCGTCGACCGAGATGTCAAACCGGCCGAGTCGGGAGAGCTCCTTCCACTGCGAAGGGGGTGGAATCAGGACCTCCGTGACCGGAAGGCGCATCATTGCCGACGCCGTTTCGATGGCCAATATGAGCGCGTCCGGCCAGGGGATTCTGGCCCGAATCGCCCACGGACCGAGCCAGTCCCGCCCAGCGCCCCACCACCGCTCAGCAGCTCCGATCTCGTCGATCTGACGGGACCATTCGGACGGAGCGACGATCCCTTCCTGATCGACCTGGCGCCCGTGCCACGCCGCCACCGCCGTGACCGCCAGGTCGGCGTGGCTGGGCGAGCGCAAGCGCCTCACGCTCCGGACCGTCTCGCCCGGTTGCCAGCCAGCCTCCCACAGGCCATCCATACAATCGGAGAACAGTCCGTCGGCTACGAGCGAGGCTCCGACCGGGCCTATGGCTCCGGCGGCGTCGCGGATCAGCTCTTCGACGTCCTCGCCGAGGCTTTCCCGCGTCGCTCCGCGGGCAAGCATCGTCGCCGAGGCGACCATCAGATAGCGCAAGTCTGGGCGACCGCCTCCGCCGTCCGAACGAGGCTGTCGGTGCTGCTCGGCCCCTGCCCGTGAACGAGGTTCGCCGCGACGACTCTCGTCACGGCGCTTCTTGGCCGCCCGCCGATCTCTGTTCGCTCTTCCCATGTCGATCCGTCCTCCTCGACTCCGAGTCTGCCCCAGGCGTGCGACGGCCAAGTGTGTTCGAGACCGGATCGGTTCCTTCAGGAGTGGTGGTTCTCGATCGACCTAACCGCGGTCCGAGCCGACGCTCTCGTGCATTCCCCCCGCCCTCAGTGCTCATGCCCATCCCCTCAGAACCCGATCTCGACGATGGGCATCTCTAGGGGGTTGACGTTGATCTTCGGGAGGACGGCCATGAGTTGCTGATAGGGCAGGCCGGCGAGGAAGCCGTCGATGACGCGGTGGTAATTGGAAATCTGGCCCTCGTTGCGCTCCGACAGGCGCATGTACTCGAAACCCCTGGCGTGCAGGCCCCGCTGCTGTTTCGGCAGGTTCGAGAAGTCCTGGATCGCGATCGGCGGCCACCGCGGGTCGTCGCACTCCCACATCTCAGGGACCGGGGGCGGCTCGTACTCGCCCCCCTCCGGGAAGCGGGTGAGCGACCAGATCTCCATGAGGGTCTCCTCCGGTCCCAGCGGCCGGAACCGGTAGGAGGAGGCGCTGCTGTACATGGGCAGGATGAAGTAGTGCGGGAAGCAGTATCCCATCGGCTGGTTGAAACCCTGGTCCTGCAGCTGGTTGAGATCGGGGACGTCGCACCCGCGTTCGCGGTGGGCGCGCGACACGGCGTCGTTGAGGGTTCTCTCCCAAGTCGAGCGGGCCAGCTGGTAGTCGGCTGGGAGCTCGACGTCTGCCAACCCTTCGGCGATCTGTACATCCCGGGCGTGCACCATCCCGTCCATGCCCTCGCTCATCATCCGCAGATAGTGAAGCTCGGCCTCGACGAACACACGGGGGTCGAAGTCGGCCGGGTTGCGGGTGGGCGAGCGCCCGGGGATCCGAAGCTGCGGGTGCGTCTGCAGAACGTGATACTGCTCGAAGAAAGCCTCCTGGGCCAGCTTCCAGTTGACCGGGAGCCGGCAGGCATACCACCACTCGGCCCGCAGCGACTCCGCCTTCCAGGCGTCGAACATGGTGGCGAACGGCTCGATGCACTGCCGCAGCGGGGGCGCCCCGTCGTCGAGGTTGATCCAGGCGCAGCCGCCCCACGTCTCGCACCTCACCGGGGTCAGGTCGAGGTCGGCCGGCTGAAGGTTGTTCTCGGAGAAAGCCCGAGCCTGGGTCACCTTGGTGTTGCGGCCGTCGGGCCCGTAGCACCAGCCGTGGAAGGGGCACACGAACCCGCCGAGGGCGGAACCCCTTCCCTGGGCGACCCGGACCCCCCGGTGCCGGCAAGCGCTGTGGAACGCCCGCACCCCGAGCTCCTCGGTGCGGGCGACAATCACCGACTGATCGAGGATCTGGTACTCCGCGAAGTCACCGGGCTGGGATATCTCCTCCAGCCGGCACGCCATCTGCCACACCCGGGGCCACAGCAGCTCGGCCTCCATCTGGTAGAAGTCCGCGTCGTAGTAGCGCTGCTTTGGCACCCGGTCCGCCACCTCCACGGCGTACGGCACTGGCAGGGCCGACCACTTGTGCTCCACGATCGTCATTCTGCCGTTCCCCGCATACCTGTAATTCCAAACCCGGTCACCCTGTTCGGCTGTTACCGCTCAGGTGCTCTCCGTCTCGGCCGGCACCCTCATTCGCCGAGACCGGCCAGGGCGAGGATCTCCCGCCGCCCGATCTGGGTCAAGAGACTGGCGGCGTCGAAGTAGACCGGTTCGTTGATGATGCGGTCGTGCTCGAAGAAGAAGACGGCGATGACTGGCACCCGGTATGACCTGCCAGTCGGCGGCAGTCCGTAGAACTCACCCAGGTTGGTTCCGAGCAGGTCAAACTCTGCTACGACCGCTTCGTCGGCCACGTGCAGCCGGACGTTGTCGTGGCGCTGGTCGGGGAACGCGGTACGAGTTGTCCGGTAGTAGCCCATGACCTCATCATCACCGTCGAACACCTGGCCGGTGGCCATGATCTCGTAGTGCGGATGGCCGTTGAACGTGCCGAGCGTGAGGTCGAACTCCTGGGTGACCTCGGACCGGAAGTGCTCCTCGACGAGCTCCAAACGGCGCTGCCGCAAATCGTCACTAATCATTGGCCCTCCTCACGGACTTGGTTCGAAGCATTGCGAAGTGACCATGATCGTCGTCGCGCCGGCCCCCGTCTTGCCGGGCTGGGGCCGATTTGGTGTAATACGTCACATACGACAGCGTCACATCGTCGAGAATCCGGGGAGGGCGAAAGCCATGGGACCGTGCCGGTTTGGAGTCTTGGCCGTGTCGTCTGTCGCGCTCGCCGCAAGCATGCTCGTACCGGTAGGCGCCGCCGCCGCAGCACCGAAGTATCCGGTCATCTACTCCGAAGCCACTCTTCTAGCCGGCGCCCTGGCGCCTGACAGCCCGCCGCCGGGAGCCAACCTCCCCGGCTGTAGGCCGTCGGCTGCCCACCCCAGACCGGTCGTCTTGGTGCACGGGACTTTCGAAAACGAGGACGACAACTGGGGCACGTTGGCCCCGCTTCTAGCCGACAACGGCTACTGCGTCTACACCTTTAACTACGGCGGCCCTCCGCTCCTGGGCGAAGTGTACGGGCTGGGTGAAATCGGCGCTTCCGCCGGCCAGCTGAGCGCCTTTGTCGACCAGGTCCTGGCCGAGACCGGGGCGACGAAGGTCGACCTCGTCGGTCATTCCCAGGGCGGCATGATGCCGAGGTACTACCTGAAGTTCCTCGGCGGTGCGGCGAAGGTGGAAAACCTCATCGGCCTGGCCCCATCCAACCACGGCACCACCATCGACGGGCTCGAGACGCTGGCGTCGCTCCTACCTGGAGGATCCGCGGCCCTGTCGGGGGGCTTGTCGACGGAGTGCGAGTCTTGCGCGGAGCAGCTCGCCGGCTCGGCCTTCCTGACGAATCTCAACTCAGGCGGGGACACGGTGCATGGAGTTACCTACACCGTCATCGAGAGCAGCTACGACGAGGTGGTCACTCCGTACACTTCAGCCTTCCTCTCCGGGAAACACGTCACCAACATCCTCATACAAGACCAGTGCGCTTCGGACTTCTCCGGTCACGTCGGGATCGCTTTCGACCGTGTCGCCCTGACCGATGTCCTCAACGCCCTCGATCCGACCCATCCGAAAACTGCGCCCTGCACCCTCGTTCCGTTCGAAGGGTAGGCCCATCACCGCAACTTGATCGACGACGTGACGTGGTGCGTCGGGCTTAGACCTCCATCGCTCCGACCAAGCAAGTCGCGCCGTGCCAGACTGTGCAGCGGCGTCACCCACCAGAGGCTGGCGCCCAGTGGGGAGGACACATGACCGAACACGACGGCGCCTTGGCGACGAGCGGCGAGGCCGCGACGTCGATTTTCGACGAGACGCTGACCACAAGCAGCCGGGCTTGGAGCGTGGAGTCACCGGCGACCACAGTCTTCGACTTCGGCTACACCGACGGCAGGGACCAACTGCTTCGCTTGTACGACAAGGGCACCCGCCGGCAGTGGATCGGGTCCGACCGCCTCGATTGGGACCAGGAAGTCGATCCCGGCCGGCCCATCGGCATGCCCGATGAGGCCCACGCCCTGTTCGGCTCGCCGTGGTGGGACAAGTTCGACAGGAAGCAGAAGGACCTGGCCCACCGCGAGTTCGAAGCGTGGCGGCTGAGCCAGTTCATGCACGGAGAGCAGGGTGCGCTCATATCCGTGGCCAAGATCGTTCAGACCGTGCCCAACATCGATTCCAAGTTCTACGCGGCCACCCAGACGATCGACGAGGCCCGCCACGTCGAGGTCTACAGCCGGTATTTGCACGAAAAGATCGGCTTGGTGTACCCAATCAACCCCAACCTGGCCAGCTTGCTCCGGGACACGGTGGGAGACAGCAGATGGGACATGACCTACCTGGGCATGCAAGTCCTCATCGAGGGACTGGCGCTGGCCTCGTTCGGCCTGATCCGCAACATGGCCGCCGAGCCTCTCGCCCGGGCGATCAACGCTTACGTGATGCAGGACGAGGCGCGCCACGTGATGTTCGGGCGCCTGGCCTTACGCGACTACTACCCGCAGCTGACTGCAGCCGAGCGCGACGAACGCGAGGAGTTTTGCGTCGATGCCTGCTACCGGATGCGCGACCGTTTCATGGCTGAGGAGGTCTGGGAAAGGCTCGGGCTACCTCCTGACGCCACCAAGTGGGTGGAGGAGAGCGAGCTGTTCCACCAGTTCCGCGTCTATCTATTTACCCGGATTGTGCCCGTGATCCGAGACATCGGGCTCTGGGGACCCAAGATTCGGGGGGCTTTCGAGGACATGGGCGTCCTCGGCTTCGCCGAGACGGATTTGGACGCCGAAATGGCAGGCGACGAAGCCGCCGCAGAGGAGTTTGACCGTCAGCATCTGGCCCACGTCGAAGCGGCCGCCGAAGCCGTCGCCGGCTAGCCAATCGATGGCTCCCCGCTCCAAGGCGCGCCACTCCTCCTCACGCCGCCACACCCCGTAACCTCGGTCCGGTGAACGGGCGTGGAACCGCGGTTGTAACCGGAGCCTCCAGCGGGATCGGAGCGGCGACGGCTCGAGCCCTCGCCGCGGCCGGCTTTTCCGTGGTGCTCGGAGCCCGCCGGGCTGAGCGGATCGAGGCCATCGCTGAGGAGATCGGAGGCGCCGCCCGGGCCTACCCACTCGACGTGACCGACCAATCGTCTGTCGACAGCTTCTGCGCCCACGTTGGGGCCGACTGCCGTGTGCTGGTCAACAACGCCGGCGGCGCCCTCGGCCTGGATCCTATCGCCACGGCCGACGAGACCAAGTGGCAGAGGATGCACGACACCAACGTCATGGGCGTGCTTCGGATGACGAGGGCGCTCCTGCGTGGCCTGATCGAGTCTGGGGACGGGCACGTGATCACGATCGGTTCGGTCGCCGCTTTCGAGGCGTATGCGGGCGGCGCCGGATACAACGCGGCCAAGCACGCGGCCCGAGCCGTGATGGACGTCCTTCGCATAGAACTGGTGGGCCGACCGGTGCGGGTCAGCGAGATCGATCCGGGCCTGGTCGAGACTGAGTTCTCGCTGGTTCGATTCGACGGCGACCAGGCCAGAGCCGATGCCGTCTACGACGGAATCACCCCCTTGACTGCCGACGACGTGGCCGAGGTGGTCGCGTTCGTCGCGACCCGCCCCAGCCACGTCGACATCGACCAGGTGGTCATGCGCCCGAGAGACCAGGCTCGGGTGTGGCTGGTCCATCGAGACAAACCATAAGGAAGCGCCTGACCGGCTTCAGGCCGAGAGTGAGCCGATCCTCAAGGTGCTGGCGTCGTGCCCGAGCAGGCGACCGTTCCCGTCCGCGCCGTAAACCGCCACCACGACTGTCACCCGATTCCCCCGCGGCTCAAGAAGTCGGCGTAGAACGACCCCAGCGCCAGGGCTGTGAACACCCCGGCGAGGATCCAAAAGCGGATGATCACCGTCGTCTCCGGCCAGCCCAGGAGCTCGAAGTGATGGTGGATAGGGGCCATCCGGAACACCCGGCGTCGGAACAGGCGAAAGCTGGCCACTTGGACGATCACCGACAGCGTCTCGAGCACGAAAAGGCCACCGAGGATCGGGAGCAGTAGGTCGACGTTCTCAAGCAGGGCCAGCACGCCGATGGCCGTGCCGATGCCGAGCGAGCCGGTGTCACCCATGAATATGCGGGCTGGGGCAGCGTTGAACCACAGGAACCCGGCGCACCCGCCGATGAGCGCGGCGGCCATCGCCGCCTCGTCCAACGGCGCCGGGTTTCGGTATATCCCGGGGTGGCGGAACTGGTAAAAGCCGATGACCGTGATGGCGGCGAAGGTGAACGTCGACGAACCAGCGGCCAGGCCGTCGAGACCGTCGGTCAGGTTCACGGCGTTGGCGCAACCGACGATCACGATCACGGCGAAGATCACCCACCCGACCTTCCCGAGGTTGATACCGGTCGAGTTGTAGCGGGTGAACGACAGATGGGTGTCGACCTTCAGCCAGGTCACCGCGGCGATCGAGAAGCCGGCCGCCACGACCAACTGGGCGGCCATCTTGGCTCTGGCGTTGAGCCCGAGACTGCGCCGGCGGCGCACCTTGATCCAGTCGTCGGCCAGCCCGATGGCGGCTGCCGCGCACACGGTGAGCATGGCGAGCAGGCCGCGGGTGGTGAACGTGGCCTCCACGTGCGCCATCAACCAGCCGGCGACGGCGGAGCCGATCAGCGCCACTCCGCCCATCGTGGGGGTGCCCACCTTGGTCAGGTGGTGTTCGGGGCCATCCTCACGGATCTGCTGGCCGATACCGTGGCTGCGCAACCAGTTGATCAGAATGGGTGTACCCACCATGGCCAGCACCGTGGCCACGCCGGCGGCGATCAGAAGGTCGGTCAAGCGCGGCCGCCCTGCCGGGAACCGGTGTTTCGGCCGATGGCGTGGCGGGCCACTTCCACATCGTCATAGGGCAGCACCTGCCCGGCGATCTCCTGGCAGCGTTGCAGGTCGTGCACTCCGGCAGTCTTGCAGGCCCGACTCAGCTCCCAGTGTCTGCTGACTAGGCAGACCAGTCGGGGCAGAGCAAACGGATGAACCCAAGCTGGACAGCGGAGAGGGAGGGATTTGAACCCTCGGACCCAGTTTCCCAAGTCAACTCATTAGCAGTGAGTCCGATTCGGCCTCTCTCGCACCTCTCCTTGATTGAGGATCGTAACGCGCCCCGCCTGGTCGCAGGGCAAAAGTCCTGGTAGAGGGCCTATTAGAGGCTCATGCGGTCCTCGATTAACCCGCGCTGAGGATGCTCAGGTTTGCCTTTGCTTGCCAGGGTCTTCGCAAATCCTGGGCAAATCGAGGATCTCCGAGGCGATTCGGGCAGACTTCAGCTCACGAAAAGTAGTTGAACAGGTTCGGCAGTCTGGTGCTTGGAACGTCCTGGATGATTTCCCCGGTACTGGTGCCGATCGAGCGGTCGACGCGTGGCGTTCTGATTAGGCAGTGTCGGACGGCTGCGGCCGGTGGGAATATGTTGTGTCCGAGCGGCGCGATGCTGGCATCGGGCCGCGCCTAACGAAGTAGTGGAGCCGCAAGGAGAAACCGATGGCAGGGACTCACGAGCCGGTCGCGGTGCTCGGCATCGGGGCGATGGGTCACGGGATGGCGACCAGTGCCTTGCGCGCTGGCATCCCTACGATCGTGTGGGACCGCAGGGCGGAGGCGACCCGGGATCTGGCCCGACTGGGCGCCGAAGTGGCCGCTACCGCCGCCGATGCGGCCGGCCGAGCGGCCGTCGTTGTCACGATGGTGACTGACACGGACGCTGTCATCTCCATCGCTGTCGATCACGGAATGCTCGCCGCGCTCGCTCCCGGCGCGGTGTGGGTCCAGATGAGCACGATCGGGGTAGCAGGGACTGATCGAGTCGCCGCGACGGTTGAGTCCGAACGGCCCGATGTGACGCTGATCGACGCGCCGGTGTCGGGAAGCACGGACCCGGCGGAGCTCGGCCAGCTGACAATCTTCGCTTCCGGGCCCGACGTCGCCCGATCACGCGTCGCCGCCCTCTTCGACGCGCTCGGTCAGCGCACCATTTGGGTCGGCCCGGTCGGCGCCGGAACGCGGCTGAAGCTGGTCAACAACACCTGGCTGGCCTTCACCGCAGAAGCGGTTGCCGCCTCGGTGGCCCTGGCCCGTCGATTGGGCCTGGAGACGCGGACGGTGGTGGAGGCGCTCGGCGGCGGTCCTCTGTTATCGCCGTGGCAGGCTGCCAAACTGGACCGGATCTCCGACGGCGAGTTCTCGGCCCAGTTCGCGCTGTCACTGGCGCTCAAGGACGTTCGCCTCGCCCTAGAGGCGGCCGGTGATGACCGGTTCGCGGTGCTCGCCTGCTTGGCCGACGAATGGCAACACGTCGTCGACCAGGGACTCGGCGGCTACGACCTGACCGTCGTCACCGAGGCGCTCGAGCAGCAGGGAACGGTGCCGAAGCCTGCAGGAACGGCGACGTGACCAGGTATCTTCCCGCCGAGGACCGCTACGGGTCTATGACTTATCGTCGTTGCGGGCGCAGCGGCCTGCTCCTGCCTGCGATATCGCTCGGGCTGTGGCAGAACTTCGGCGACGACCGGCCCATCGACACCCAGCGTGCCATCTTGCGGAGAGCGTTCGACTTGGGCATCACCCATTTCGACCTGGCCAACAACTACGGGCCTCCCTACGGCAGTGCCGAGACCAACTTCGCTCGGATCCTTCGCGACGACTTTCGCGACCGCCGCGACGAACTGATTGTCTCCACCAAGGCCGGTTGGGACATGTGGCCAGGCCCCTACGGCGACCTCGGTTCGCGCAAATACCTCCTCTCCAGTCTCGATCAGAGCCTGCGGCGCCTCGGCCTCGACTACGTCGACATCTTCTACCACCATCATTACGACCCCCAAACTCCGCTCGAGGAGACCCTCGGCGCTCTCCACTCCGCCGTCCTCTCGGGCAAAGCCCTCTATGTCGGTATCTCCTCCTACTCCGATCAGCGCACCGCCGAGGCCGTCGCCATACTCCGCGGGCTGGGCACCCCGCTGCTCATCCACCAACCGTCGTACTCGATGCTCAACCGCTGGATCGAAGACCACCTCCTCGACGTCCTCGCCACTGAAGGTGTCGGCTGCATTGCCTTCTCGATCTTGGCGCAGGGGCTGCTCAGCGACCGATACCTCAACGGCATCCCCCCAGGCTCCAGAGCCTCAGCACAAGGCTCGCTCACCCACGACATGCTCAACGACGACAACCTGGCCCGTATCCGGTCCCTCAACGACATCGCCGTGGGGCGAGGGCAGTCCCTGGCCCAGATGGCCGTCGCTTGGGCCTTGCGCGACCCTCGGGTTACGTCCGTGCTGATCGGCGCGAGCAGCGTGGCCCAACTCGAGCAAAACGTCGCCGCCCTCGACCACCTTGAGTTCACCGCCGACGAACTCGCCAACGTTGACCGATACGCCGTCGACGGCGGCATCGACTTGTGGCGCACCCCGGCCACCTCCTGACCACGAGGCGATAGTGCCCGGCTTACGATCCGAGCAGGGGGGCCGTTCGCGGTGAGCGCGAACCCCAGGAAGTTGGGGTAGCCGCGTCGCGGTGCTTGTTGGAGGATCAGGTCCATGACTACTACCGATGAAAACAAGACCGTCGTTCGCCAGTACATCGACTTGCTGTTCAATAGGGGCGACGCCGAGGGTGCCGACCAGTACATCGCTGAGGACTTCGTGAATCATGACCCGCCTTTCGGTGCTACTGCTGATCGGGACGGCATGCGGCGCACCTCGATGATGGTCCGGGCCGCCTTCCCGAACTGGCAGGCCGAGCCGTTCCTGCTGGTCGGCGAGGATGACATCGTGGTCGAGGTGTTCACGGCGTCGGGCAATCACACCGGCGACGCCGTGATGGGAGTGGAGCCTTCGGGCCGACAGGTGACGTTGCAGGGCATCAATGTCTTCCGGATCCGCGACGGCGTGATCGTCGAACGGTGGGGTCGCCTCGATGACATCGGGTTCCGGGCCCAACTGGGCGTCAAGTGAGCATCGGGTCGAGCCAGGCCCTACCATTCGGGTGTGCCCGTGGCGGCCGTGCGCGACAGTGCTAACCGGATCGAGCGGCTGAGCGGCCAGGGCCTCGACGTCAGCACCTTCCGTGGCGCCGCGCTGGATCAGATCCGCTCGGTCATGACCGTCGACGCCGCGTTCTTTGCCACCGTCGACCCGGCGACGCTGTTGTTCACCTCGGCCTACGCAGACGCGCCCTTGGCGGCGGCCACCCCACTGTTCCTCGACAACGAGTACGGCCAGGCCGACGTGAACAAGTTCGCCGGGCTGGCCCGATTGAGCGACCCGGTCGGCTCCCTAGACCGAACCGCCCTGGGGCGGGCCGCCAGCTCCCGCTACCGCCAGGTGCTCCAGCCCATGGGGCTCGGCGATGAGGTCCGCGTGGCTCTGGTCTCGAATCAGCGCTGTTGGGGTGTGCTGTGCCTGCACCGCCAGGACGCCGCGGCCGGTTTCGACGACACCGAAATAGGGTTCCTGCGCAGTATCGGACCTGTCCTGGCTGACGGGCTCCGCCGTGGGATCCTCTCCTCCACCGCAGCCACCCAAGATGCCAGTAGCGGGGCGCCTGGGATCGTGGTGCTCGGCCCCGACATGACGGTGAAGTCGACGACGGCGCAAGCCCAACGGTGGCTGGCCGACATCGTCGACACCGAATGGACAGCCAGCCTCGAACTGCCCCTGCCGGTCTACGCCGCCGCCGCCCTGGCCTCAACCCAAGCCAGCCCGGACGACCGTCCGGCCATGACCAGACTGCGGCGAGCGTCGGGCGGCTGGCTGACGGTGCACGCCGCGCCACTACACGGCGAGCCCGATGGCCGCCCCGACATCGTCGTCGTGATCGAACCCACCGCAGCATCACAGCACAGCTCCCTGCTCCTGGCCGCCTACGGACTGACACCAGCGCAAAGCAGGGTCGTCGAACTCGTCCTCCAAGGACGTTCCACCCGCCAGATCATGGCCGAGCTCCACATCTCCACTCACACAGTCCAAGAACACCTACATGTGGCGTTCACCAAGCTCGGAATCGGCAGTCGCCGCGAACTCATCACCATGCTCTCCGGCCAACACCACTAACCGCTCTCCGGCCAACACCACTAACCCCGCCTGCCCAACAGCCGACCCTTTTGTGGGGAGTCGCCCGTGACACCTTGTGGTCAGGCCACTAATCTGCCCTTGGGAAGAACGCATGTCCGAAATGCGGATCGAGGGAGCGACTCATTCCGCTGACTGAGAGCAAGATCGTCGGGGGGAACAGAGGCCACCTGGCAGCTCGGCTATGGCTCTGTCGTTGTTCTCCTCCAGGTCGGGCAGTGCCGGACCTACAGCTAGGCCGCAGGGAGCTGGCTCGTCCGACGACGACTATCTGGACCAGCCAGAACCTCAGTCGGGTCAGGCTGTGACTGTTGTAACGAATTCGGCGAGGACTTCGACGTAGGCGTCGACGTCTGCCTCGGTATGAGCCACCGAAACGGTAGGACCAAGCCACCAGCCGGACTCCCACACACCGCGGTTAGCCATGAAGACGCGCATCAGGGCACGCAGATCGGGGTCGTCAGCCGCTCGGGACGTCGCACCATCGTGCGGAGGCGTAGGTGTGAACGCGTAGTAAGCGTGTGAGCCCTCCTGCGTGACGCTCCAGGCCAGCCCCTGTCGGGCGAAAGTGTCTCTCAACCCCGCGGCGAGTCGTGCGCCGAGCTTGGCTGTGTGCGCGAATGCCTGTTCCGTCAACACCTCGGTCAGCGCGGACCGACAGGCGGCCAGCGACAACGCGTTTGCGAAAAGAGTCCCGCCGGTAGCCGGCTCTCCGACCGCCATACCCGACACGACATAGGGATCGTCGGGGGCACGCAGAAAGCTGGCGACCTCGTCGGTCATGCCGTAGGCCGCGAGGGGGACTCCGCCCGCGATGGATTTCCCGACGGTCACGAAGTCCGGCTGCAGACCCCACTCGCGGCCTAGCCCGCCGTACGCGGTCACCAGCGTGTGGGTCTCGTCGATAGCGAGAAGCGTGCCAGCGTCCACCGTCAGCTCGCGGAGAGCAGCGTGGAACCCGGGCTGGGGCAGGAGGAACCCCGCATTGGTCATCGCCGGCTCGGCCAGCACGACGGCAACATCCCGCGAAGACAGGGCGCTCTGCAACGCGGCGACGTCGTTGAACGCCACGATCCGCGTCTTGTCGGTCGCCCCTCTTCCCAGGCCGTAGTACTCCGGTTGGACCACGCCGTCGTCGAGGACGGCCAGCGTGGCGTCGACGTGCCCGTGATACTTCCCGTCGAATACCATTACGACGTCGCGTCCTGTCGCGTGCCGCGCGATCCGGATCACCTCGGTGTTCGCCTGCGTGGCCGAAAGGGTGAACTGCCACTTAGGCATCCCGTACCGTCCGGCGAGGTGGTCAGCTACCGGGACGGCGTCCTCGCTGGGCAGGAGGAACTGGTTGCCTCGTCGCATCCGCTCGGCCACAGCTCGGACGACCGGCTCGGGCGCGTGACCACAGAAGGCGCTCATGTCGGCGATGTAGAGATCGAGATAACGATGACCGTCGATATCCCAGAAAGAAGCGCCGTTACCGTGTGTGACCCAGACGGGCGGATGCTCGTACAGCTCCTCCATCCACGACATCGGGACGCCACGTGGCATGCTGGAGCGGCCCCGTTCGAGTTGTGCCGTTGACCGTGGCCGTTCGGCTACGAACCGCTCGTTCTCGAGGGTGAGTAGGCGTTGGACCCGCTGGCTCGCGACGCCGCTCACAGCCCGATCGTACCCGTGGGCCTGCAAGTTTGTCTCTGAGCCGGCCCCGACGGTCTCGTCAGCAACTGCCTATCCTCCTTTGGCGAGGATGGCGTGCTCGAGCTGATCGAGGACCCACTCTCGATAGCGGTCTAGAGACCAACCTCGGGCCATCACGAGGGCTGCCACCGTGGCGGGAGATTGAATCGTCCACATCATGTCGGTGGCGTCCTCGACGGTAAGGCCGGGTCGAAGAGATCCCCGTGATTGGAGCGATTCGATGAAACGGCGATTGTTGCGCCACCGGCCTTGGTCACCGTCTCCTACGAAGCCCGCCAACGCCGGTTCGATATGGGCCGCAGCTGTGGCCATCTCGATGATCGGAGTGATCCGGGCGAGCAAAGCCGCGCCGTGCTCGACGATGAGGCGCAGGGCCCGAGATGGGTCTGGATCGTTGAGGGCGGTCAGGTACCAGTCCCGTTGGGCCAGAGAGGTCGCCTCGTGGTCGCCGGCGACCGCGACATCTCCCACCCTCTTGGCAATGGCGACCTTGGTCCCGAACAACTTGTAGATCGTGGCCGGTGAGACACCGGCGGCCTCCGCGATGGCTTCGACCGAGGTCCGCCCGTAGCCGTCTCGGAGGAACAGCTCGGTGGCGGCCTCGACTATCCGTCGCTGGGTCGCCTCGGAGCCGGCCCGGCGTCGGGCGCCGTCGTATGCCCTCTTGACCGGAGCCTCCATTTGAGTATAGTAACACTATACCTAACTGAAAGGAGGGGATGGTATGGCGCTCACGGAGGGCTTCAACCATGTAGCCATCCTCACCACGGACCTCGAACGACTGGCTGCCTTTTACGATTCGGTATTCGAAGTGACCGCTAGCCCGGTACAGAAAATGGAGCACCCACCCTGCCTGCGTCACGCTTTTCTCGCCGTGGGCAACGGCACGGTGATCCACGCCATCGAGGATCCCGAGGCGGCCCCGATGTTTCCGGGTGAGATCGGCAAGCGCGGGCCAGTAGATCACTTGGCGATTGGCGTGCGGGACCGGGCCACGCTCGAGCTGGTTCGGGACCGCCTGGTGGCTCTTCGGGCCTCACGAGGTCTCGTGAAGGACTTCGGGGCCATCCGCTCGGTGTTCTTCCGTGACCCCGACGGGATGGAATGCGAAGTGGCCTACTGGATCGCCAGCGACGCCTCCCCAACAGGGGAGGGACCTTGATGCCTTCTCCGGCAAAGGCCCCCTGAGGGCGCTGGTGTGGGCCGCGGCCGCCCTGGCTGCCGGCTGCAACAGTGCCACAGGATCGACGTCGTCATCGACACCTGGCTCCCGCGCCGTTACATACCTGCCGCCGGGCTCGATGCCGTGTCGTATACAAGCCAGCTATGTGTGGCGGTCGGGCAGAGCGGTCAGGCCGCAAGCACGCCCGGCAGCACCCGGACCTTCATCATCCAGACAGACGACAACTAGAGAGGACATCGTGAGCGCCAAGAGCGTCAACGTCCGCACCTGGGCCGACCAGGAGGCGGCACACTCATCGGTTCAGACGTGGGTCCCATGCGACCCGGAGAAGTGCTTCGACTACGTCGCAGACTTCAGCCGTCACTCCGAGTGGACAACCAACCCCGTCGAGATCACCCCAATTCATGATGACCCTAAAGGCGGTGTCGGTGCCCGATTCCAGGCCGTGGGACACCAGGCTGGAAAGGATTGGCCTTCAGAGTTGGAGGTGACGGTATACGACAGACCATCAGCGTTCGAATTCACTGCTACGGGTGGGCCGATTGGAACGCCCGAGGATGACCCGCACCGACATACCTTCACGTTCACCCCGGAGAATGGCGGAACTCGGATCGTCCTGGTCCGGAAGGATCCCCTGCCACCCGACTGGTCGAGAGCAAAGCGTTCTCTGACGCCGCTGATCGTGCGGCTTACCTTGGGCATCCGGAAGCGGACGATCGCGAATCTCGGACAACGACTCATCGACGCCACCGATGCTGCCCCCTGAGCCTTGCTGGTCACCGCCGGTGCCAGCACCCGAACAACTCATCGGCGTACACCCCGGGGGATGCGAATGGGTCGTGCCTCAAGGATCGGTCTCCTGAGCAGGGGGAGACAGAATCAAGTCCGACAAACAGAGCCCACGATTTGCCTAGGAATTGCGCGGCGGTGACGGTCGGCGACACTCAGTTGCTTTCGAGAGACCGGCGCAAGTCCAGAGAACCCGACGAGGAGCTGTCGTTCGGCGATCAGGCCAGAACTGGCTCAGGCCATACCGAGATCCTTGAGGGCGGTGCGGGCGGCCCAGTACCCACACATGCCGTGGACTCCGCCGCCGGGAGGGGTCGAAGCACCGCAGAGGTAGATCCCCTTGATCCCCGTCCGGTAGGAGTTCCAGCGAAGCATCGGACGGAACAGAGTCTGGCGTAACGTTGCAGCCCCCGACGCTATGTCGCCGCCGACGTAATTCGGGTTGTGGCGCTCGGAATCGGCTGCCGTAGAGCTGACCCGGGCCAGTACCAGGTCGCGAAATCCCGGAGCGAAGCGTTCGATCTGGGCCTCGATCCGGGCCGTCATGTCCACGGTCGACCCATTGGGCGTGTGGCAATAAGCCCACAGGACGTGGCTTCCGGCGGGGGCCCGGGAGCCATCCACCACGCTGGGCTGCACCACGATGCAATAAGGCCGGTCCGGGTGGCGGCCGGCGGCGATCTCCGCCTCGCTCCGTGCTATCTCGTCGATCGTGCCGCCGACATGGATGGTCGCGGTCCGCCGGCAAACCTCCGCCGACCACGGGACAGGACCTGACAGGGCCCAGTCCACCTTGCAGACCCCTGGTCCGTAACGGAACCATTCCATCTGCCGCCGAGCGAAGCCGCCCAAGGAGGATCCCGCCATTCCAATCAGTTGGCGGGGGGTCACATCCAAGAGGACAGCTCGAGCGGGTGGGAGCTCTTCGAGCGAGCGGACCCATTTGCCGGTGACCACCCGGCCGCCCAGCCCTTCGATCTCTCCGACCAGAGCCTCGACGATTCGCGCGCTGCCGCCCTCCACCACCGGCCATCCAACGGAGTGAGCCAGGGTGGTCAGCAGCAGGCCGAATCCCCCCGACAGCGGGGTGCTGAGCGGCAGCATCGAGTGAGCCGCCACGCCGCCGAGCAACGCCCGGGCCTCTTCGGACTTGAAGCGCCGTGCCAGCACCGAGGCGGGTAGCAACCCGGCCGCGCCGAACCGAGCCACTAGGAGGGGCCGACGCGGAATCGATCGCAGTGGGGCCGCCAGCGCGAAGTCGACTATCGACGTCGAGCCGGCCGCGAAAGGACCGAAGAGCCGACGGTAGGTGGCCGCGTCGTCTCCCATCCCGGCCGCCGTCTCGGCGACTGAGCCGGTTACCGCCGCTGCCCGTGAACCGCCCAAGGGGTGGGCCAGTGCGACCTCGGGGAGGCAGAGGGCAATGGATCGCGTCGGTCCGTCTTTTTCCCGGAAGAACGGCGATGCCACCAGGAGCGGGTGCACCGACGAGCAGACGTCGTGGCGGAACCCGTCAAGGGTGAGGGCTTGGGTCCGGCACCCCCCGCCGGGCGTCTCGGCTCCCTCGTGAACCTCGACGGCGAGGCCAGCACGGGCCAGCGTGACCGCGGCAGCGAGGCCGTTCGGCCCCGACCCGACCACGACCGCGTCGGCTCGGGTCACAGGTCGAGGATCATGCCATCACCACGGAGATCCATTCTCGCACCAGGTGCCGGACTGCTCTTCACGGCGGTGCCCGGCGGAAAGCTCCATCAACGACGAGTGATCCAGCGCTTCCGCTCTCACCGCCGCCACCCGGCATGAGGTCACTGCGACTAGCGAGCTGGTCCGGCTGCCCGCCTCTAGAGACGCCCGCTCCCCGAGAAGGGCTCCGGGGCCGTACTCGGCCAGTCGCTCCCCGTCCCGCTCAGCCCGGACCACCCCGTCGAGCACAAGGAACACCTCGTCTCCAGGGTCGCCCTGGTACACCAGAATCGCCCCGGGCTTGTGCCTGTGGATGCGCGGCTTTCCTCCTCGGTGCATCAACTGGCCACCGAGCACCCGCTCGAGCGCGGTCTCGACCGCAGTTACCAGTGCTTCAGAGTCCTCGTCCCCCCAGGGGCTGTGGAGACCGAAGGAGCGGCGCCACCATTGGCGGAACTCGGTGAGGCCTGACTTCTGGGACAGCTGTCCGTTGTGGTCGTAGACCCAGTGCCTGGGAAAGCGGCTAGCGCCCGCAAGCGTTCCTTCGGCGCGGCCGTCGGCGTGGATGGTTATAGAGAGCGTCGTCCACACCAGCGGGGCTTGCCACTGGACAAACGGCCGGCGCCGCACCCGGCGAGGCGCAGGTAGTCCCGTGCGGCCCCCGGCGGTCTGGGTGAATCGGACCCAGCCGTCACCCACTTCGGCCGTGGGCCTGATGTCGGGGAGGGCAACGGCCTGGAAGGTGTGCCTCAGGCCAGCCAGCCGGACCGAGGTCGACCCCATGAGCCCACCTCCACCGCATCCGTGACCGGTGATCCGGCCGGACGAGTCGACGTCGATCCAACCTTCTAAGACGTTCGCGAAGCGAAACCGGTCGGCCGCTTGCAGTTCGGCCAAATCGTCGATCCGGTCTGGGGGAGGGTCGTCGTAGTGCGTAAAACCGACGTCGAAAGGAACCCGGCTTCCGCCTTGAATCGCCTCGGAGGGGATCCAGGAGATCGATGTGATCGAGCTGTGTACGCGCATAACTGAATGGTCACGCCTGGTCCAGCACCAGGCCAGGGTGCTGGCCGTGCCGAGTCGGTGTGGATAGCACCCCGACCTTCGGGTGCTTGCCCCCTGTCGGCACCGGTGCGGGTGTGAGATAAAGGTCAGCATGGTTTCGTTAGCGGCAGGCACCATCGAAGTACTCCTTGCCGACGACAACCTGATAGTCCGCGCCGGAGTGCGGGCTCTCATCGAAGGCCACTCGGACTTGCGGGTCGTAGGAGTCGCAGCCGATTACGACGAGGTGATCAAAGGTGCGGACGCGTTCGAGCCCCACGTGCTGGTGACCGACATCCGCATGCCCCCCACCTTCCAGCGCGAGGGTATCGACGCGGCCAAGGAAGTCAGGAGGAGACACCCGGGTACCGCCGTGGTCATTCTCTCGCAGTACGACGACCCCGAGTACGCCGTCTCGCTGCTGGCCGAGGGGTCGGCCGGCTACGGCTACCTGCTCAAGGATCACGTGGCCGAGGGCGATCAACTGGTCGACGCCATCCGGGCCGTGGCTACCGGCGGGACCGCGCTCGACCCGGCGATCGTCGACGCCCTGATGAGCCCCGTGGCGACCAATGGCGGGCTCAGCCTCGCCGACGAGCAGCTCCTGGCCATGGTGGCTGAGGGCAAGCCGATCAAGGCCATCGCCGCCATCCGAAAGGTCCCGGCCGCGGTCGTCGCCGACGAGGTAGAGGAACTGTTCGTCCAGCTGGCCGACGGAGTGTCGGCGGGCCGGGAAGGGGCGTTGCGCCGTCTGCGGATGTTGCACCAGGCCATCGTCGACCGGGAAGAGCAAGGCGAGACCCTGTCACGTCTCCTTCCGGGCGGTCTGGCCGAAAAGCTACGCCGGGACGGGCGGCGAATCGGCGAGACCGAGCGGTTGATCGTAACCGTCCTGATGAGCGACATCCGGTCCTATTCGACCATCGCCGAGCATGCTGACCCGAGCCAGCTGGCCGGCCAGCTCAACGTCCACCGCGCCGCCATGAGCAGCGCCATCGTGGGCGAGGGCGGGACCGTGATGCAGTTCGTTGGCGATGCGGTCATGGCTGTATTCGGGGCGCCCTTCCCCCAGGAAGATCACGCCGACCGGGCGGTGGCCGCGGCGCGGGCCATGCACGCCCAACAAGGCGACATCAACCAGAAGTGGGAGGCCGAAGGGCTGCCGCCTTTCGGTATCGGCCTCGGGTTGTCGACCGGTGATACGGCCGCCGCTTTACTCGGCTCGGAGGAGAGAATGGAATACACGGTGGTGGGCGACACCGTGAACCTGGCCCAGCGTTTACAGCAGTTGGCCGACCCCGGCGAAACTGTTCTCTCCGAAGCTACGAACAAAGCACTTACCTCGGCGGTGGCGGTCACTGCCTTGCCGGCACAGCTCGTCAAGGGGCGGGACACGCCGGTACTGGCCTTCAAGATGGGAGTCATGACATGACTGACGCGCCGGGTTCTCTGGCGGATCGCGCCTCGACTGCGCTCGAAACCCGCGGGCTACGCAAGACCTTCGAGGCCGAGAACGCGCCGGTTCGGGCCCTGCGCGGCGTCGATCTAACCGTCCCCGAAGGCCAGTTCGTGGCGATCATGGGACCGTCGGGCTGCGGAAAGTCGACCCTTCTCAACCTGGTGGCCGGCCTCGACGTCGCCGATGAGGGGACCATCACAGTCGGAGGAGAGCAGGTGACCGGATGCAGCGAGGACGACTTGTCCCGGCTGCGGCGCCATCACATAGGCATCGTCTTCCAGTTCTTCAACTTGCTGGAGGGGATGACGGTGCTCGAGAACGTGGCCCTGCCGGCGGTCATAGCCGGGCGAAAGCGGGGCTCGGCCGAGTCGCGGGCCCGGGACCTGCTCGACCTGCTGGGAATAGCCGACAAGGCCACCGCCGCGCCCGGTACGTTGTCCGGCGGCCAGCGCCAGCGTCTGGCTATCGCTCGGGCCTTGGCCAACGAGCCCACCCTCCTCCTAGCTGACGAGCCCACGGGAGCGCTCGACACCGACGGCGGTCACGAGATCATCGAGTTGCTGTCCCGCCTCCACGCGGGAGGCCAGACGATCGTCATGGTGACCCACAACGCCGAGATCGCGGCGGGAGCGGAGCGGGTGGTGCGCATGCGCGATGGGCGCGTCGTCGACTCGGCCGGGGAACAGCAGCCCGATCCCGTCTCTGGCGCCGGCGCCATCCCCGGCCGGGTCGTCCAATAGTCGTCGGCTGGATGAGGATGCAGACTGCTCTTACGAATCCTCAGCTTTCACCGATGACCCCGGCACCGCCATCCGCCCCGGCTGCGGTCCGCACCTTGATCCGCCGTCTGGGCGGTGGGGCCCTCGTGGTGGCGACCGGCGCTGCGGTGGCGGTGGCCCTGGATGCCCACACCAAGGCCGGGCTGCCCGCGATTTCTGCTGTGGGGCTGATCGTGGCCGTGGTGTGGGCCGTTGCCGGGTTTCTGACGTGGGACGGTACTGCGATCCCCGTCGTCTCCCTGGGGGCGCTGGTCGGCGCCGCGGCTTTGGCCGCGTCTCGACTAGGCCAAAACGGGCACCGGGCCGGGTCGGTCTCGGTCGGCGTGCTCGCGGTCATCCTGCTGGCCCTGTGGTTTCACTGGCTGCTGGCGTTGCCCACTGGCCGCCTGGTCGGACGGGGCCGGCGACTAGTCGCCGAGCTCATCTACGCCGGGGCCGCCGCGGCCGGCACGGCTTTGGCTCTGGCTGATCGGCCGCTCGCGGAGCCGGCCGGCCTGGCGGTATGGGCGGGACTGACCATCGCGTCGCTTCCTGCCATCAGGAGGAGCTACTCGAGATGCGCAAGCCGAGAACGCGAGATGTTTCGCTGGCTCGGTGCCGGCGTTGTCGTGGCCGCTGACTTGGCCGTCGTCATCGCAGTGCTCCACGCCCTGGTCGGATGGCCGGCCGCCATCGGGCCAGCGGCTGCCGGAACGGCCGTGTTGGTGGCCGCGTCGATGGTCGCTGGGACCTCGGCCCGGTTGGCTACCTACGGGGGGCGGGTCCTGGTCAAGGTGATGTCGATCGCCGGGTTCACGATCATCATGTCGGCTGTCTACCTGGTGGTCGTGCTCGGATTGGGCAAAGCTCCCACCGGTTCGGCCGACCGAGAAGCCCTGGGGTTGTCGATGGTGGCCGCGTCGATCGCGGCGGTGGCCTACGTTCCGGCCCGGCAGCGACTTCTCTTGTCGGCTACCCGGATGGTGTACGGGGCCCGCCAGGCGCCCGATGAGGTGGTGAGGACATTCGGTAGCCGCCTGACCCGGGCCATACCCATGGACGAGTTGTTGCTTCAGCTGGCCGAATCGCTGACCAAGACCATGGGCCTCAATTCGGCGGAGGTCTACACCGGATCGGGCGAGGTGCTGGAACGGGCCGCGGCGGTTCCCGATACCGGACCGCGTTCGATCGTCATCTCGGAGCGGGAGCGCCCAGTGGTGACGAGGGCCCGCGTGTCGGGAAACGCGTGGGTGTCGGTGTGGTTGCCGTCGTTGCTCGATGGACGGGGGGACAACCAGGTCCGGGTGGCGCCCATCCGCAACACCGGAGAGCTGCTCGGCCTCCTTGTGGTGGAGCGTCCTGCTACTGCCGATCCGTTCTCCGAGGACGACGATCAGGTCTTGGCCGATCTCGCCAGAGAAGTCGGCCTGGCGTTCCACAACGTCCAGCTCGACTCCGCCCTGCAAACCACCCTTGCCGAGCTAAGGGCCCAGGCCGTGGAGCTGCGAGAGTCGCGGGCGCGCATAGTGGCTTCCGGAGACGCCGAGCGTCGCCGGGTCGAACGCAACCTTCACGACGGGGCCCAGCAGAACCTGGTGGCGCTCGCGGTCAGCTTGCGGCTGGCTCGCGATCTCCTACCGACGGATCCGACCGCCACCGCCGAGATGCTCGACGCCCTCAGGGGCGAGGTACAACAGACGATTCAGGACCTGCGGGAGCTGGCGCACGGCATATACCCGCCGCTGTTGATGGACAGCGGTCTGGCTCCTGCGCTGGGGGCGGCGGCCAGCCGCAATCCGCTGGATGTCGCAGTCGACGCCGACAGCATCGGACGCTATCCAACGGAGGTCGAAGCGGCGGTCTACTTCTGTTGCCTCGAAGCCCTTCAGAACGCGGCGAAACACGCAGCCGGCGCACACGTCGAAGTGCGGGTCTGGGAGGAGTCGGGCGGGCTGTTGTTTACCGTGAGTGATGACGGGCCCGGCTTCGACGCCGAAGCGGCCCAGCGCGGCCATGGGTTCACCAATATGGCCGACCGTCTCGGGGCTATCGGGGGCAGCGTCCGATGGGAGTCTCGGCCGGGCCAGGGAGCGTGGGTGCGGGGGTCGGTGCCGGTCGGCTCGGGGTAGGGGGACGGCTCCGCCGGGGTGGGCCGGGTGGGCCCGGTCAGCTTGAACCGAACGTGTCCGAGTCGCGGTGCTGCCAGAGGCATCGTAAGGTTTCGGCCCCGAATCTCTCCTTCTTGACGTACGCCTTGGCCCCGCTCGTAGTCGCATCGGTCGGCAGGTCGGCGAGCTCGTAGGTGGAGCAAAGGATCACCACGACGCCCGGGTTGGCCGAGACGATCCGGCGGGTGGCTTCGATGCCGCTTATCCCGGGCATGTTGATGTCCATCAGAACCAACGAGGGGTGGAGGTCGCTAGCCAGGGAGACAGCCTCCTCGCCGCTGGACGCCTCCCCGACGACCTCGAACTCCTCCAGGCGCCGGAACACGGCTTTGGCCGCCAACCTAAAGGGGGCCTGATCGTCTACGAGGAGCACGCCGACAGCGGACACGGCCGCCATCATCGCATCCGGGTTGGGTTTCGCCAAGGGTGCTAACACCACTGCGACAGAGGCGGTCCGAGCTCAGTCGCCGTCCTGCCCGCTCAGATATATGAGGACGGCCTTGACCCGCCTATTGATGTCGCGTTCCTCGCGCAAGCCGAGCTTGGAGAAAATCGAGTTGCTGTGCTTCTCGACGGCCCGCTCCGACAGGCTGAGCTTCGAGGCGATGCCGGCGTTGCTCTTGCCCTGAGCCATCTCAGCGAGGATCTCGCTCTCGCGTACCGTCAGCCAGGAGAGCTCCGACTCCCGCCGCCCAGTGCGGCTTCGCACCAGGTCGTCGACTACCACCGCGTCGATGACCGAACCTCCTTGGGCCACAGTACGGATGGCCCGGGCCAACTCGTCCACACCGCTGACGCGCTCCTTGAGCAGGTAGGCCCGGCCGGCAGAGCCCTCCTCGAGCAGGGCCAGAGCGTACGAGGGGGATGCGTACTGGCTCAGTATCACGACACCCAAATCGGGCCGGTTCGTCCGGGCCCACGACGCGGCCTGAATGCCCTCGTCGGTCCCGGTCGGTGGCATGCGGATGTCGGTGACCACGACGTCCGGGTCGTGCTGCTCGACGACCGCGAGGAGCCCGGGAAGATCGGCGGCGACGCCCACTAGCTCGAAGTCGGCCTCGGCCATGACTAGACGCGAGATCCCCTCGCGCACCAATGCGTGGTCTTCGGCCAGCGCCACCCGGATCGGCGTCATTACAAAAGTGACTCTAATGCCGGTGTCTCTTTGGGCATCAGAGGGATGGTGCCACGAGGAGCAGTGGGGAGGCTGCCTACCTTGGCCGCTGCCCGCCGGCGAGCAAAACTATCCGTGTGGCGAACTGGTGCCGAGAGGGTTCAGGGTGAACCGACGGGCGTTTGCGGTCGCACGCTACCGCCTGAGGGCAACCTTCTCCCTCCGCTTGGGTGGCTATGTCATGCTCGTGCTGCTCATAGGGCTGGTGGGCGGGGTGGCCATGGGATCGATCGGCGCGGCCCGACGCAACCAGTCCGCCTACCCCAGGTTCCTGGCCAGCACCAATCCGTCCAACCTGTTCTTCTCGTCCTTCAGTACCGGCGGACCGTCGGGGAGCAACGCTGCTTACACAGTCACGGCCGAGGCGGTGGCTCGTCTGCGCTACGTCAAGAGGGTCGTGACCGAGGGGAATCTTCTGGCCGCTCCACTGATGCCAAATGGCGCGCCGAACCTCAGCTCGGTCGACCAATTGGATGCCGGTGGCAGCGTGGACGGCGAGTACTTCGACCAAGACCGCGTCGCGGTGGTCCAGGGCCGGATGGCCAACCCGGCCGACCCCGACGAGTTCCTCGCCACCGCGTCTGGAGCTCGCCTTCTCGGAGTTCATGTAGGCCAGAGCATGGTTTTTGGCGACTACAGCGCAGCTCAGACGGAATCGCCCGAATTCGGGACTCCGAGCGTGGCTCCGACGGCACGCGTCGACGCCAAGCTGGTCGGGATCTTCGTTCCCAACGATCAGGTGGTGGAGGACGACGTTGACGCATTCCAGGCCGAGTTCCTTTTCACCCCGGCCTTCACCAAGGTGGCCAACTCGACCAGCCTGCAGTTCGGGATTCAACTCGATCATGGCGACCGGGACCTCCCAGCGGTGGAGCGGGAGCTGGCGGCGCTGGTCCCGCCCGGCTCGGTCTACGAGTTCCATCAAATGTCGCTGATCGAGGCACGGGTCGAACGGGTCGTCAAGCCGGAGAGCATCGCCCTGGGGGTGTTCGGGGGCATTGCCGCGGTGGCGGCACTGATAGTTGCCGGCCTGACCATCTCCCGCCAACTTCAGGCCGGCGAGGCCGACCTACAGGTGCTGCGGTCCTTGGGGGCCAGCCCGGCGATCGCCGTCTCGGAGGGTTTCCTGGGCACGCTCGGCGCGGTGGTGATCGGATCGCTCCTCGCCGCGGGGATCGCCATTGCGCTTTCGCCGGTGGCACCGATCGGTCCGGTCCGCCCGGTGTATCCGAGCCGGGGAATAGCCGTCGACTGGATTGTTATCGCCATCGGCACGCTGGTCCTCTTCGCTGCCCTCGGGGCGATTACGGCCGTGCTCTCTCACCGGTTGGCTCCGCATCGAGTGGCCCGCCGGATCCGCCTCGTCGGCGCCCGCACCTCGAGCGTTGCCCGCGCCGCGGCCGGCGCCGGGCTGTCTGCGCCATGTGTCGTCGGGGTGCGCTTCGCGTTGGAGCCAGGCGCGGGCCGGACCTCTGTCCCGGTCCGCTCGGCGCTGGTCGGCTCGGCCTTGGCCGTGGTTACCGTGGTGGCCACCTTGACCTTTGGCAGCGGGCTGAGAACCTTGGTGTCCAGGCCGGAGCTGTACGGGTGGAACTGGAACTACCTCCTCTACCCAGGCAACCAGATGGTCCCGCAAATGGCCCTGACCCAGCTCGACCACGACCCCGATGTGGCGGCCGCGACGGGGGTGAGCCCAGCCCAAGTTCTGCTCGATGGGCAGGAGGTACCCGCCCTCCTCGAAAACACGGCCGCTGAGCCGGCCCCGCCGATCCTGTCCGGCCACGCCGTGACTGCCTCCGACCAGATCGTCCTCGGCGGAGCCACATTGAAGCAGCTTCACAAACGTGTCGGCGACACCGTCGTACTGACCTTTGGTTCCCCTCGCAACGCCCCCCTCTACGTCCCACCGACCCCCCTGGTGATCGTGGGCACTGCCACCCTCCCGGCGATCGGGTATCCCAGCTCCGTTGCTGACCACACCTCGATGGGGACCGGGGCCCTGGTGTCGGTCGGAATCGAGCCGTCGGCCATGGTAAAGGCCGGGACCAATCCGGACCCTTTACAGAATGGGCCCAGCATGGTCCTCGTGCGAATCCGGCACGGCATTAGCGCGGCCGCCGGATTGGCTGACATGCAGCGACTCGTCAACGCCACCAACAGGGCGTTGGCAGCCGACCCCAACGCCAGCGGTGACAGCATCGCCGTCCTCGGGGTCCAGCGCCCTGCGGAGATCGTCAACTACCGGTCCATGGGGGGCCCGCCGGTCATCCTCGCGTCCGGGCTGGCCCTCGGCGCCGTCTTCGCCCTCGGTCTGACCCTCGCCGCGACCGTGCTCCGCCGGCGCCGAGATCTGGCGCTGCTGAAGGCCCTTGGTTTTACCCGCCGGCAGCTCCGGGCCTGTATCGCCTGGCAGGCGACCGTCGCGGCCGCAGTTGGAGTAGCCGTGGGCGTTCCGGGCGGCATCGCGTTGGGACGCCAACTGTGGATACTGTTCGCCCGCAACATCTACGCCGTGCCCGAACCCACCGTGCCTGCGCTGGCGGTGATCCTGGTTTGTGTCGGGGCCGTGCTGCTGGCGAATCTCGCCGCCGCTCTACCCGGACGGATCGCCGCCTACACGCCCCCGTCGCTGGTATTGCGAGCCGAATGAGGACCGACGTTCGGTCGTCATGACGATCGCTCGGGCTGATCTCTCGGCTTCTTGGTACCGCTTCCAGGCAACTTTTCGGCGGCGCTGGGCGGGTTATATCGGCCTGCTCGTGCTTATTGGAATTCTGGGCGGAGTCTCCCTCGCCAGCTTCGCCGCGGCCCGACGCCTCGAGTCGTCCTACCCGTCCTTCTTGGCTCGAACCAACCCGTCCAACCTCAATATCGATATCGGGGACTACAACCCGGTCATCCTCAACCGGATCAGGCAGCTTCCGCAGGTGCGCTCGCTCGAGTCGTTCGTAGCAATCAACAGCGGACCGGTGGGGCGGAGATGGAGCGCTCGACGTCTCCGCCCCCGACGCCAGCCTTCAGGTCGAGGGGAGCGTGGACGGGCTGTACTTCAACCAGGACAAGGTGACGATTGTCGTCAATAGCTTCGCGGCCCAGCTTTATGGCATTCGGGTCGGTCAAGTACTCCGATACGGCTTCTTCTCCAACTCGCAGCTGGGTTCGGACGGGCTCCCTAGCAGCCCAGCGCGGACCACGATCGACCTGCATGTCGTCGGGATCGTCTACCTCAACGACGAGGTGATCGAGGACGAGGTTGACAAGGGTCCGGCGCTCTTGGCCACCTCGGCACTTACCCGCCAGATGTTGGGCTGCTGCGTCACATACGCATGGAGCGGTCTACGGCTGCGACACGGCTCCTCGGATGTGGCGGCGGTAGAGCGGGAATACCTGGCCCTTCTTCCCGCCGGGGACCCGTACTACTTTCACGTGACGTCGGTGATCGAATCCGAAGCCGAACAGGCTGTCTACCCGGAGTCCATAGCCCTGGCCGCCGTCGGCGTCATCGCCGCCGCGACAACCCTCGTCGTTGGTGTTCAGGCTATCTCTCGCCTGCTTCGCCTGACCGCAGATGACCGCAGCGTGATGCGGGCCATAGGAGCTTCCCCGGCGTTGACCATGACCGAAGGGCTCATCGGGATCCTGGTGGCGATTGTCGGGGGATCGCTGATGGCAGGCGTGATCGCGGCAGCGGCGTCTCCAATTGAGCTCGGCCCAGTAAGGGCCGTCAAACCGTCAGCCGGATTCTCAATGGACTGGACGGCCGTCGGCCTCGGGATGCTCGGCTTCGTGATCATTCTCAGCACCGTCGCGGTCTTCATCTCCTACCTAGGCGCACCGCACCGATCGACCACCAGCTCAGGATGGCTATCGGTCCGGAACTTGACGGCTCGCGGCGCCTCAGTGGTGGCTCGGTTGCCGGTGGTGATGGCCTCGGGAGTCCGGTGCGCCCTCGACCCCGGACGCGGTCGTTCTACGGTACCCGTCCGCTCCACTATCGCCGGGGTGGTGCTGGCAGTCACGTTGGTCGCCGCTTCGTTGACCTTCGGGGACAGCCTCACCACGCTGGTCTCTCACCCGCGACTGTATGGCTGGAATTGGAGCTACATGCTCGAATCCGGCGCCGGCTACGGCGACATTCCCCAAGGGCAAGCTGCCCGGCTTCTGAACGGCGACGCCAGCGTGACCGCTTGGACCGGCGTCTACTTCGATTCTCTGCTAATCGACGGCCAGGCCATCCCGGTCATCGGTGCTACGCCAGGGGCAACGGTCGCTCCACCACTGCTCCAGGGACACCGGGTGGAGGCGGCCGACCAGGTAGTCCTCGGTCCGCAAACCCTTACGCAGTTGCACAAGCACATCGGCGACACCGTTCGAGTGTCCAATGGGGGCGATATCGCGACTCTCACCGTCGTAGGCGTAGCCAGCCTGCCGACCGTCGGGATCGGATTCGGTCTCCACCTCTCGATCGGATCGGGAGCGGTAGTCGATTACAACTTGATCCCGGCATCGGCTCGCAACATCACGGACCTCCCAACGCCCGGACCGAATGCCATCTTCATCCGAACCAATCCGAGAATCGCCCCGACGATCGCCCTCCGGTCGGTGCAGGGAATCGCCGACGCGATCAATTCCGCCACCGAAGGAAGCACATCCATCCTGGTCTATAACGACCTGCTGCCAGCGGAGATCATCAACTACAAGACCATGGGGTCCACGCCCGTTATCTTGGCCACCGGGTTGGCGGGAGGGGGCCTTTTTGGCGCTTGATCTCATGTTGACCTCGGCGGTACGTCGACGCCGGCATGACCTGGCCCTTCTAAAGGCGTTCGGCTTCACTCGACGGCAGCTGGCCGGCGTCGTCGCCTGGCAGGCGGCGGTCACCGCCACCATCGGTGCGGTCGTGGGCGTCCCCCTCGGTGTCGCCCTGGGCAGAACGCTGTGGGGCGTCTTCGCTCGCAAGCTCTACGTCGTGCCGGCCCCGGCCGTACCCGCTCTGACTGTCCTCCTGGTCGCATTCGGAGCGATAGCCCTATCGGTCCTAGTCTCGGCCCGACCAGGCCGAGCGGCCGCCCGGACCTCTACCGCTCTCCTGCTGCGAGCCGAATAGTCCAGCCAGCTTGGGTGCTACTCCCAGCCCATCGGCGCCAGAACCTGGACAACGAGCAAGTCGCAAGCAACGGGACCGTCACCGGCTAGGCCAGCCCTCTGGCGACGGCCCATCGGCTTCGCCGTCCGCCGGGAAGTGGATCTCCGGCTTGTTCCGCGCTCACGTCTAGGTGGTCGCGGTACCACTCTTCGGCGAGCAGCTCGTAAGAACGCACCCGGTCGAGGTGGTCATGGGTGATGGTCGTGATGACCAGCTCGTCAGCGCCGGTCGCCTCCTCCAGCCGGCGGAGCTGAGCAACGACTTGGGCCGCGGTGCCTACGAACTGCGTGGCCAGACGATCGGCAACCAGCTCCCGATCTTCGTCACACCACACGTGGGCCCGGGCCTCCGCTGGGGTGGGATAGGGAATGGCACCTGAGGCGTTGCGGATGCTCAGGACCCATGCTCCGTAACCGGCGGCCAGTTGGCGAGCGTGGTCTTCGTCGTCCGCGACCACTACATCGGCCGAGACGGCTACATATGGCCTTTCGAGCTCGGCCGAGGAACGGAAGGCGCCGCGGTAACCATCGACGGCCTCGAGTACCGTCGCCGGGCTCACGTGATAGTTGGCCGCGAAGCGCAGCGAGTTGGTCCCCGCTACTTCTGCGCTCTGCCCTCCACTGCTACCGAGGATCCACACCTGGACGTCGGCCCCTTCGCCTGGGATGACGCGGGCCTCGAGCCCGTCCGGTGAGCGGTAGTCCCCACGCAACAGGGCGAGGATGTCGGAGACCTGCTCGCCATAGTCGGGCGACTCCGCGTGGGGGAGCATGAGGAGCTGCTTCTGGAGCCCGACTCGCGGCGAACGCAGCAACCTCTCAATGGGAAACCTCTTCGGGATGATGAGCCCGTTGGCCGTGACTCCCTCTGCTGCCGCCTGAGCGGCCGCCGGGCTGAGCGTCGGCGCAGAACCGTCCGTTCTTGGCGCAGGTCGGCCGACCGACCGTCCGAGCCCGAGGTCGAGGCGGCCCGGGTGGACGGCGTCGAGCAGGCCGAACTCTTCCACGACCGAGAGGGCGGTGCGATGCCCGAGCTGCACCCCACCCGAACCGATCCGGATGGTCGTGGTGGCCGCGGCAACCAGGGCGATCACGACCGGCGGCGACACTCCGACCACACCAGGATTGAGGTGGTGCTCGGCGAACCAGTACCGCTTGTACCCGAGACGCTCGGCTTGGCGTGACAGGTCGATGCTGTTGCCAATGGCCTCGGCGGCCGTCGATCCAGACGGGACCGGCACCAAGTCCAGCACGGACAACTCCGCGGGCGCCCTCATGATCCGGTCCGGGCGAACCGCCCCCGCGTCGTCGAGGCGCCCACGCCCAGATGGTCACGCAAGGTCTCGCCTTCGTAGTCGGCGCGGAAGCTCCCGCGTTCCTGAAGTATCGGGATCACCCTGTCGGCAAACTCGTCCAGGCCGCCCGGGGTTATGTGCGGAACGAGGATGAAGCCGTCACTGGCCCCCTCTTTTACGAACTTCTCCATCGTCAAGGCGATGGTCTCTGGGGACCCGACGAACGACTGGCGACCGGTCACCTCGATTATCAGCTGACGGATCGAAAGCGACTTGGCCTCGGCCCGCTGGCGCCATTCCGCCGCGGTCGCGAGTGGATCCTTGTACATGCGCACGCTGGCCCGGCCTCGGGCGATGGTGTTCTCCCCTAACAGCGGGTCGATCTGCGGCAACGGACCGTCAGGGTCATGAGCCGACAGGTCGCGATTCCAGAGTTGCTCGAGAAGTTTGATGGCGGTCTGGCCGCTCACCTGCTGTTCACGAACCGAGTGGGCCAGCTCTCGCGCCTCGCTATCGGTGTCGGCGAGGGCGAAGGTGGTGGCCGGCAGCACCACCAGCTGTTCGGGCGTTCGTCCGAAGCGGGCCATGCGCCCCTTGACGTCTCGGTAGAACGCCTGGCCGGCCTCGAGGCTGCCATGCCGGCTGAAGATGGCATCGGCCGTCTCGGCGGCGAAGTCCCGGCCCTCGTCGGAGTCCCCTGCCTGGAAGATGACGGGCCTGCCCTGTGGACTCCGGGGCACGTTGAAGCAACCGCCGATGTCGAAGTAGTCGTCGTGGTGCTCGAACAGGCCTGGACGACCCGTCTCGAGGAAGGTCCCCGAGTCCTTGTCGGCTCGTATCTCGTCGGTGCCCCAAGAGTCGAACAGCTCCCACGCCGTGAGCATGAACTGGCGGGCCCGGGCGTACCGCTCGGCCTGAGGCAGGAAGCCCCCCCGACGGAAGTTCTCGCCCGTGAAGGCATCCCACGACGTGACCACGTTCCATGCCGCCCGGCCGGCCGAGAGGTGGTCGAGGCTGGCGAACTGGCGGGCCACCTCGTAGGGCTCGTTGAACGTCGAGTTGATGGTGCCGGCCAGGCCCAGCCGATCCGTCACTGCAGCCAGACCGGCCAGCACGGTGAAGGTGTCGGGGCGGCCCACCACATCGAGGTCGTATATCTGCCCGGACTGCTCCCGCAAGCGCAGACCCTCGGCCAGAAACAGGAAATCGAACTTGGCCCGTTCGGCCGTTCGAGCGAACTTCACGAACGAGTCAAACTCTATGTGGCTGCCCGACCTGGGGTCACTCCAGACGGTCGTGTTGTTGACACCGGGAAAGTGGGCACCGAGGTGCATATGCGGGGTCGCGCTCATGATCGATCCTCCGGGTCAGACGGCCGCAAACCGGTTGGCCGGGCGGGTCAGACCGAGGTGGCCGCGCAGTGTGGCGGTGGTGTAATCGGGACGGGACAGTCCGCGGCCTTGTAGCTCGGGCACCAGACCACTCACCAGGGCGTCCAGATCGTGAGGCAGGGCTCCCGGACGGAGGCGCACTCCATCCAGCCCAGCGGCACCCCAGGCTGCGACCAGATCGGCCAGCTGCAGAGGCGTGCCCGCGAATACGTGGGCGTCGCTGTGATATTCGGCTCCGTCGAGATCGTCCAAGCGCGACTTTCGGTCCCGCGCCGCCATCTCGGTGTCGTCTACGAACACGACCAGTTCGGCGAAAATCTTCAGCTCCGACGGAGCCCGGCCGGTGATTTGCTGCTCGCCTCTGACCTCGGCCACGATCGTGCCCGCCTGCTCCTCATCGAACGGGGTGACGTAGACGACGTCGGCATGCTGGGCGGCAAAGCGATAGGGGACCGTCGAGTGGGCCAGCGCGGTCACCAGGGGCTGGCCTTGCGGCGGACGGGGCGTGATCGACGGCCCCCTGACGCTGAAGAAACGACCTTGGAAGTCGATGTAGTGCAGACGGTCCCGGTCGACGAACCGACCCGTTTCAGAGTCGCGGATCTCGGCATCATCCTCCCAGCTGTCCCACAGGCGACGGACGACCTCTACGTAGTCCCCCGCCTCCTCGAACAGATCGTGGAGGAGCTCCGTGTTCTCCGGCCTGTCCCGATCCCTGTACAGGTGGTCCGGCAGCTGCCGGCGCCCGAAGTGGGCCGCTTCGTGGGATCGCCCGGAAACCTGTACCCGCACCCCGGCCCGACCAGAGCTCACGTAGTCCAGGGTGGCGATGGCCTTGGAGACATGGAACGGTTCGGTGTGGGTGACGGTCACGCTCGGGACCAAACCGATCCGGCGGGTCAGGGGAGCAACCCGAGCGGCGATCAACACGGCGTCGAGCCGGCCCCGCACCTGATCGGTACGCCCGTCGACGCGGCTCATCCGCGACGACTGCAGGGCCAGCCCATCCTCGATGGTCACGAAATCCAGCCGGCCCCGCTCCGCCGTTTGCACCAGATCCGCCCAGTAGCCGGCGGTAAACAAGTCGCCCGGCCGAGCATCCGGCTCCCGCCAGGCCGCCGGATGCCAGCCGGCTCCGTCCAAAGCCACGGCCAGGCGTAGCGACGATGTTTCGGCCATGGCTATGCCTGCGCCTCCCTATTCTCGACTAAACTAATCCTATTTCAAGAAAAGGAGAAGCCGGCCAGAAAACCCTGTGCGCCTGGTGCTGCTTCGCATCCGGGACATCTGAAGACCGACGACCTGCCCCGGGTGGGCAATGACGGCACCGGAGCCGGAGCCTCAGCCTCGATCTACTCGATGGGCTCCTTTCTCGGGCGGCCGCGCTTTGGGATGGGGCCGGGCGATGGGCTCCGGCCGGCATCGGTCAGCGCTCGACGCAGCAGGAACTCGATCTGGGCGTTGGTGCTGCGCAACTCGGCGGCTGCCCAACGAGCCAGCGCGTCGTGAACCGACGGGTCCAGCCGGAGAAGGATGCTTTTGCGCCCCGCTGAGCCGTCGGGCAACGGGCTACTGGTACAGGGAGCCGGCGTTGACGATGGGCTGCGTGCCACGGTCGCCGCAAAGCACGACGAGGAGGTTGGACACCATGGCGGCCTTGCGTTCTTCGTCGAGTTCGACGATGCCCTCTTCGGACAGGCGGGACAGCGCCATCTGGACCATCCCGACCGCCCCCTCGACGATGCGCGACCGGGCCGCAATAACGGCACCGGCCTGCTGACGCTGGAGCATCACCTGTGCGATCTCGGGTGCGTAGGAGAGCCGGGTGATCCGGGCCTCGATGATGTCAACGCCGGCGGGCCTGACCCGTGTCGCGATCTCGGCCGCGAGCTGGCCGGCCACCTCGTCGGTGTGATCACGCAGCGACAGCACATCGCTGCCGGCGTTGTCATATGGGTGGCCGTTCGCCACGTGCCGGAGGGCCGTCTCGCTCTGGGTATCGACGAAGGCGACAAAATCCTCGACCCCGTACGTGGCCCGGGCGCTGTCGCGGACCTGCCAGACAACGACGGCCGCGATCTCGATCGGGTTGCCGTCAGAGTCGTTGACCTTCACGGTCGGGGTCTCTTTGTTGCGGATCCTCACTGAGATCCTCCGGCGCACGGTAAAAGGGTTGACCCAGCGCAAGCCGGTGGTGCGCACCGTCCCTCGATAGCCGCCAAAGAGCTGAATGACGCGCACCTCGCCTGGCTTGATGGCCGTGAGCCCCGCCGCGCCTCCCGTCCCCAGCACGAGTAGCGCTATGCCTGTCCAGACCAGAGCGGTGCCGCCGGCCCTGATCAGCAAGATGCCGCCGACGTAGGCCGCCAGCGAACCGATCAGGATCGCTATGCCGGGCCCCGACCCCAGCTGGCGCTCATCGACGGGATTGGTCGCGGTGATCGACTGGGTGACGCTATCTGTCGGTGCCTGCATCGGACTACCTCCTGCTACCGGCGGTGCCACCTGCTCGCCGTATGTTCTATCAAAGTGATATCACTTTTTGGAGGTGCTTGTAAAGCGCGGAGGGCCTAGACCGCTCAGCTCCCGATCGTCGCAGGTTCCCAGAAGACGACACCGACGTCGTCAGAGACCTTCACCGCGTAGGCCGCCATCGGCATGCCGATGAATACGTCGTCGACTTCGCAGCCGGTGACGTTGCCCATCATGCGGGGTCCTTCTTCGAGATCGATCATGGCGACTACGTAGGGGAGCTGGCCCCGGAACGGCTCGGCACCGTTTTGGCGGACGACCGTGAAAGTGTGCAGCCGGCCGCGGCCGGACGCCTCCTCCCAGTCAGGGTCTGCGCCACAAGCGATACAGATCGGACGGGGATAGAACTGGCGCCAGCCACAGGCAGGGCAGTGCTGGATGAGCAATCGTCCTTCAGCGGCCGCGGCCCAGAACGGAGCACCTGCTCCGTCCCCCGCCGGAGTTGGTCGCGTCCAGGTCTCGACCTCCCGCACTTCCATCAGGGATGATCCTTCCCGAGAACGACCGCACCTATACAGGAGAGCCAGCCGCCCGAGCCGCAAGCGACGGCAATCGAACAGTCGGGGACCTGGGCCTCGCCGGCTTGGCCGCGCAACTGCCGGGTGGCTTCGGCCAGCAGGAAGATGCCGCGCATCCCCGGGTGGCAGGACGAGAGCCCTCCGCCGTCGGTGTTGAGGGGCACGCGACCACCCTTGCGCAGATTGCCCTCTGCTACGAACGCCCCGCCTTCGCCTTTCGGGCAGAGTCCGAGGCCCTCGATCAGCATCATCACGGTGATCGTGAAGCTGTCGTAGAGCTGCAGCGTGTCGATCTCGTCGGGTCGGATCCCGGCTTGCGCGAGCGCCTCTGGTCCGCAGCTCGCCGCCGCCGTGGAAGTGAAGTCCGGCATCTGGCTGATGTTCCAATGGGTCTGGCTTCCGGCCGCCCCGAGCACGTACACCGGGGGCTGTCGAAGATCCCGGGCCCGCTCCGCCGTCGTGACGATGATGGCGCCGCCGCCGTCGGACACCACGCAGCAGTCGAGCTTGTGAAGAGGGTCGGCGATCAGGCGAGACCCGACCACGTCGTCGACGGTGATCGGGTCGCGATACATCGCCGAAGGGTTGAGTCCGGCGTACTCGCGGACCCCGACGGCGATGGCGGCCAGCTGCTCCGACGTGGTGCCGAACTCGTGCATGTGCCGGCGTGCGGCCAGGGCGTAGCTGCCCACCAGCGTGTTCCCATAGGGCGCCTCGTACTGCGCCGTGCCAGCCACGCGCTGGCCAGCCGACAAGAATCCCCCCGTCCCGAGGGAGCGACCCATGGCGGACAGGAAGTTCGAGCCGTAGGTTATGGCGACCGCTTCGCAGAGCCCCTGCCGGATGGCGGCGGCCGCGTGTTGAATGTGGAACTCGAACGACGACCCCCCTGTCATGGTGCCGTCTATGTATCGGTGGTGCTTGATTCCCAGGTACTCGGTAAACGTCGGAGCCTGGTCCGCACCCATACCCACGCCGGCGTAGCCGTCGAGCTCGCCTTTCGCCAAGCCGCTATCGGCGAGCGCCCGCTGGAGTGCCTGGGCGTGATGACCGAGTCCGTCGAGGTGGGGTGCCTTGGGATAGTCGCTCAGTCCTACGCCGACAATTACCGGGGTGCGATCCGACACGAGCGCCGAAGCTATCTCACGGACCGGACGACGGCGAAGCCAACCGCGTTGAACATCGGAATCGACGTGGTCGTGGCATCATGACGCCGTGCTTTTCCAGGACCGGACTCGGGCGGAGTCATTCGGAGCCGATGCCGAGCGCTACGACCGGGCCCGGCCGACGTACCCCGCGGAGATGGTCGATGAGGTGCTGGCCGGATTCGACACCGGCGCCGTCACGACGGTCGTCGACGTCGGGTGCGGCACCGGGATAGCCGGACGGCTGTTTACCGATCGCGGTTGCCAGGTCCTCGGCGTCGAACCGGACGAGCGGATGGCCGCCCGCGCCCGGGTTCACGGTCTTACGGTCGAAGTGGCCGCCTTCGAAACCTGGCAGCCGGTCGGGAGGACCTTCGACCTGCTCATCTCCGGGCAGGCGTGGCATTGGGTCCACCCTGAAACAGGTGCGCTCAGGGCCGCTGAAGTGCTGCGGCCAGGCGGTCGCATCGCCCTTTTCTGGAACATTGGGCGGCCGTCCGACGAAGTGGCCGATGCGTTCGAAGCGGTCTACCGCCGTCGGACCGAAGGCCTCGACGAGTACTCGGTCCTGCTCGGAGGAGGAGACAAGGAGCGGTTCCATCAGGCGGGCGAAGGCATCCGGGCCAGCCGTCGCTTTTCCGACCCTGACCACCGCTCCTTCGACTGGACGCGCCCTTACAGCCGCGACGAGTGGCTCGACCAGCTCCCCACCCACAGCGACCACCAGGCCCTGCCGCCCGATCAGCTCGGCGAGCTCATGGATGAACTCGGAGACGTGATCGAGTCCTTTGGCGGTACCTTCACGATGGGCTATCTGACCGCCCTGATCACAGCCGAACGAGTCGAATAATCGGTTGCCAGATCGGCTCGTGGACGGGACCATCTCAGCGTGGACATCGAGATCCGCCGCATCGAGCAGGGAGAAGGTCGGCGTTTGCGAGACGTTCGGCTGCGGGCGCTTCGCGAGTCACCAGGCGCCTTCTCGTCTACCTTCGAAGAGTTCGAGAAGCGCCCGCTCAGTGAGTGGGAAGGCGTCGCGACCACACGCTCGGCCGGCAACGAGGAAGCCACGTTCGTAGCGACTTCGCCCACCGAGTTCGTGGGGCTGGTCGGTGGTTTCCGGTCCGAGGACCGGGCCGGCGTCGTCGAGCTGACGTCCATGTGGGTCGATCCTTCGGCCAGGGGCGCCGGCGTGGGCGTCCGTCTCATTGAGGCCGTGGTGACGTGGGCCCGAGCGGCCGGAGCCGAGCGGGTGGATCTCTGGGTCGTGGAGGGAAATGACCCGGCCGTCGCGCTGTACCACCGATTCGGTTTCGCCCCGACTACTGATCGGGAGCCCTATCCGAATGATCCGAGCCGGGACGAGATGCGAATGACGCTGACGATGGCGCCTGCTTGAGTTCCGGGACGCGCTACGCCATCTACGTCGACCCGTCGCACTGGGGCCGCGGCGCTATTGGCGGTCTCTCCCGAGGTAGCCGGCGCGCCAGTTCGCCGCCCCGACCATGATGAGTCGGAGTTGGCGCTCCGAGCGTTGGGCGACGGCCGCGTGTTCACCCGGCTCGGCGTCGACCATGTCCGCCGCCACCCCGACCATCAGCTCGACGATGAGGTCGGCGAGCAGACGGCGATCCTCGATGCCCCATTTCCCGACCACAGGAAAGACCGCCAGGTCCAGGGCCAGCTCGGTGGTAACGAGATCGACTTCCCGAGCGATGGCCCGCCGGATGCGCCGAACCCCTCCGTGACGCTCCCTGGCGATGAACCTCATGTGGGCCTCATGGCTGCGGACGTGCGCCACCAGCACCTCGACGGACCGGCGGATCACGTCGTTGAAAATGTCGGGGTTGCTCCGCGCTTCGCGCAGCATGCCCCGTAAGGAGCCAAACGACTCCTCCACCAGGACCAGGCCCAGTTCTTCCATATCGTCGAAGTGACGGTAGAAGGCGGTCGGGGTGATGCCGGCTTCCCTGGTGACCTCGCGGAGGCTGATGCTGTCGAAGCTGTTGCGCGAGAGCAAGCGCAGGGCCGAGCGCAGGAGGGCCTGGCGGGTCAGCTCCTTATGTTCCTCTCGACTCAGTTCCTGCGAGTCGCGCCGGGCCCCGGCGCGACCGTGCGGGTTGTGAGGCCGAGACCTGGGAGCCGGCATGGGTGACACCTTTCACACCGAATTCAGTTGACACTCGTTTACTGGGATGGCACAGTACACATATGTTAACTCAAACGAGCCCTTCGGGAGCGCTTCGACGGGTGGCGAGAGCCCTCGATGCCGCGACTGCTCCCCACGGCATCGACCGCTACATCGAGTTGGTCAGCCCGACCTGGTCCACGACCGAGGTGCGGGGCCGGATCGTCGGGGTCGTCCGGCAGACCTCCAACACCGTCACCCTGACGGTCGAGGCCAATCGCAACTGGCACGGCTTTGTGGCCGGCCAGTACACGCAGCTGACCGTCGAAATAGACGGCGTGCGCCACACCCGCTGCTACTCCATGGCCACGTCGGCGACGGCGTCGGGCCGGCAGTTCGAACTCACCGTCAAGGCCCACCCGAACGGGTTGGTCAGCAACCACCTCGTCAGCCGGGCCCGGCCCGGCATGGTGGTCGGATTGACGCCGGCCCAAGGCGATTTCACGCTTCCCGGCCAACGGCCGGAGCGCGTCCTGCTGATCAGCGGCGGCAGTGGGATCACCCCTGTCCTGTCGATGCTCCGCACCCTGTGCGCAGAAGGGCATTCGGGACCGGTCACGTTCGTTCACTACTGCTTGACGGCTGGCGACCTGACCTACGGAGCCGAGCTCAGCGACATCGCAAGCCGCCACCCCAACGTGCGGGTCATCAAGATCTTCACCGACGAACCTGGAGCGGGAGACTTCGACGGTTTCGTCAGCGTGGCCCAACTCGACGCCATCGACGCATCGTGGCGCCAGGCCGAGACCTACATGTGCGGGCCGGCGCCGCTGATGTCGGCCGCAGCCGCCATCTACGCCGAAGCCGATCTAGGTATACGGTTGCACACCGAAGCGTTCACCCTTTCCCAGTGGATCGCCGAAGCCCCTGACGTGAGCGGCGCCATCCGCTTCACCGGGAGCGGGACCGAAGTGCGAAGCGACGGTCGGACCATCCTCGACCAAGCCGAGGGGGCCGGGCTGACCCCCAAGTCGGGCTGTCGCATGGGCATATGCCACAGCTGCATCTGCCCGCTCGTGAGCGGGACCGTGCGCAACGTGGTGACAGGCGTGGTCACTGCCGACCGCGGACAAGACATCCAGATCTGCATCAACGCCCCCGTGGGCGACGTCGAGATCGACCTGTGACGGCCTTAGCGGGCCCGATCGGCCCATCGAAGGAGAAGACCTTGAACACAGCCCAGAAGTTTCAACTGACAGATGCCGACCTCGACTCCCTGGGAGAGGAGTTGGACGCGCTGAGGGCCACGTTCGTCGCCGACCTCGGCGAGTCCGACGTCGCCTACATGCGCAAAGTGATCAAGTCCCAGAGGGCTCTGGAAGTCGCCGGGCGGGCTCTGCTGTTCGCCGGCTTCCTCCCGCCGGCTTGGCTGGCCGGGACGGCCGCTTTATCAGCAGCCAAGATCCTCGACAACATGGAGATCGGGCACAACATCATGCACGGCCAGTACGACTGGACCCACGATCCGGCGCTGTCTTCGAAGACGTTCGACTGGGATACGTCGTGCCCCGCCGAGTCGTGGCAGTTCACGCACAACTACATGCATCACACCTACACCAACATCGTCGGCAAGGACCGCGACATCGGCTACGCCGTCCTGCGGATCTCGCCGGACCAGCGGTGGACGCCGTTCTCGATCGGAAACCCGGTCTACGCCGCGCTACTGGCGCTGATGTTCGAGCACGGGGTGATGCTGCACGGCATCGACATCGAGCAGCTCAGGTCGGGTGAGAAGTCGTGGGCCGAGACGTGGCCGACTCTCAAGGCCGGGCTGCGCAAGTCGGCCAAGCTGCTGCTCAAGGACTACGTCATCTGGCCTCTCGCCACCGGGCCTATGGCGCTCACCACCCTGGCCGCCAACGCCTCAGCCAACGTGGCCCGCAACTTGTGGGCGTTCACCATCATCTTCTGTGGCCACTTCCCCGAAGGGACCTACGAGTTCTCGATGGAAGAGACCGAGGAAGAGAGCCGCGGCCACTGGTACTTCCGCCAGATGCTGGGCTCGGCGAACATCGAGGGCGGGCCCCTGTTCCACATCATGTCTGGCAACTTGAGCCACCAGATCGAGCACCACCTGTTTCCCGACCTGCCCGCCCACCGCTACGCCGAGATGGCGCCGAAAGTCCGGGAGATCTGCGAGCGCTACGGCCTGCCCTACAACAGCGGATCGCTGAGCAAGCAGTTCGGTTCGGTCGTGGCCAAGATCTGCCGAATGGCCCTACCGGGACGCGGCCGGGCTGCTGCGCCCGGCCCGGTGCCGTCTTTCCCGGTCCCGGTCCGACGTGGAAGCGCGGCGATCGCCGCCTAAAGGTCCGCCTAAGCTGCGGTCGTGGCGCAGCTGGTGGTCGATGGGGCCGACCTCGTGGTGCACCTCAGCACGCGTGAAAAGATCGGCGGGGTGCACGGAGACATCCGCGTGCCCCTGACCGCCATCCGGTCCGCCAGCGTGCCCCGTTACCCCTGGCTGGCGCTGCGCGGCTGGAGGATGGCGGGCGTAGGAATCCCAGGGAGGATCGCCCTCGGTACTCGGCGACACGGCTCCGGTTACGACTTCTGCTGCGTCCGCAAGCAGGAGCGCGCCGTCCAAGTGGACGTCAACTACGGGCGCTACTCCCGCTTCGTCATCTCGGTCCCCGACGGCGTCGACGCCCAGGAACAGGCGGATCGCATCGCAGATTCCGCCGGTATCGCCCGCTCCGGCCCGGCGCCGGACGACCCGATCTAAGGACTACCTCCCTGGGACGCCCTGAGGCACTCGTCCAAGCGGCGGGCCAGATAGCGGCGTTCGGCTTCGGTGCCCGCGAGGTCTAGTGCGGCCTGGTACTCGGAGGCGGCTTCGGCCGGCCGGTCCAACCGCCGCAACAGGTCAGCCTTGGTCGCGTGGAGCAGGTGGTAACCGGATAGCCGCCCTGACTCTTCCAGCGCGTCGACGCGCTGCAAGCCCACTTCGAGCCCTTCGGCCATGGCCAAGGCCACCGCCCGATTCAGCTCCACCACCGGGGACGGGACCATGCGGGCCAGTTCTCCGTACAACGCGGCGATCTCGACCCAATCGGTGAGATCGGGCTGGGCCGCCAACACGTGGCAAGCTGCGATGGCGGCCTGGATCTGGTACGGCCCGGGCCTCCGGAGCCGTACGGCGGCGTCGAGCAAACGCGTGCCCTCTTCGATGAGAGCTGCATCCCACAGGCGTCGGTCCTGTTGCTCCAGTGAGATCAGATCGCCAAGGCCGTCGACACGGGCCGGCCGGCGGGATTCGTGCATGATCATGAGCGCGAGCACGCCGAGGGCTTCCGGCTCGTCTGGCATCAACTCGACGAGCAGGCGCCCGAGGCGAATGGCCTCAGCGGTGAGCCCGACCCTGACGAGGTCCTGTCCCGCTGTCGCCGAATAACCCTCGTTGAAGAGCAGATACATGACAGCGAGCACGCCCGCTGTTCGGTCCATCAGCACATGCGCCGGAGGCACCCGATATGGGATCCCGGCGTTACGAATCTTGCGCTTGGCTCGGACCAAGCGCTGGGCCATGGTCGCTTCGGGGACCAGGAAAGCCCGGGCGATCTCCGCGGTGGTCAGCCCAGCCAGGGTGCGCAACGTCAAGGCGACTTGGGCCTCGATCGACAGCGCCGGGTGGCAGCACGTGAACATCAACCGGAGTCGGTCGTCCCCTATGCCGCTGTCGTCAGGATCGGTGGACTCATCCTCTGATTGCCACATACGCGCCGCTTCCTCGACCTTCGGTCCGCCGGCCGCCACCCGGCGCAGCCGATCGGTGGCCCGGTTCCGGGCCACCGTCGTCAACCAGGCGCCGGGCCGGCGAGGGACACCGGAGCGCGCCCACTGTTCCAACGCCAGAGCGAAGGCATCCTGGGCGCACTCCTCGGCCAGTTCCCAATCGCCGGTGGTCCGGATGAGCGTCGCGACCACCCGGCTCCACTCATCCCGAAAGGCAACCGCGACCTCCGCGGTCACATCTCCCAGATCGGCCTCACTTCGATAGACCCGTGTCCAGCACCGGGAATCTTGGACGCGATCTCGACGGCTTCGTCGAGATCCTTGCAGTTGACGATGAAGTAGCCGCCGATCTGCTCCTTGGTCTCCGCAAACGGACCGTCGGACGTGAGGACCTCGCCGTCACGCACGCGCACGGTGGTGGCGTCGGACACGTCCCGTAACCTCTCGCCGCCCTCTATGACGCCCCTCTGTCCCATCTCTTCCATGAACGCGGCGTAGGTGGCCGACATAGCCGCACCTTCGTCCGGGGTCATCGCGTGGGACAGCTTCTCCTCGACGCAGATCAGCATGGCATAGCGCATTGGGATTCCTCCTTGTTGGTATCAGTTCATCATGACGACGAACGGAAGCAGGCCCCATCGACACAAGGTGCGAAAAATCTCAACTCCGATGCTCGAAGGGTCGGGAGCTCGGCACCCTTCCCGTCGGACCTCGGGGCTCCGTCGGTCGTGGTCTGGCCCTCGGTGTCGACGGGGGACAGCTCCCGTGGCCTACGGTGACGTTTCGTGTTGGAACGGTTCAGCGAGGAGGCACGCACGGCTGTCGCGTTGGCCCAGGCCGAAGCCCGGCGTCTGGGCCACAGCCACGTCGGCACCGAGCACCTGCTGCTCGGCATCCTCACCGAGGGCACGAGTCGGGCCGCTCGCGCCCTCGTCGCCGTCGGTGTCAGGCCCGGCGCTTGCCGGGAGAAGGTCGTCGAGGCGGTGGGAAGCCAAACGGCGAAGCGCCAAGAAGGGGACTTGGAGCTGACCGACCGAGCCCGGCGTTCGCTCGAGCGGGCGGCACGGATGTCGAGCAGGGAGAGACGGAGCCACGTCGAGGCGGAGCACGTCTTGTTGAGCGTGATCCAAGTCGAAGGCCGAGCCGGGCAGGTCTTGAGGGGCCTCGGGGTCGACCCCGAACGGGTACGCGAGTGGATCGAGGGGCCGGAGGCGCCCGAACCCGCAGTGGCCACCGAACCGATCCCGGCCGCGGATCCGCCTTCGTCGGCCAAACCCGCCGCGGCCCATGAACCGAGCGCGTCCGCTGGCGCGACCGCGACCGCAGAACCGACAGCGACCGCTGAACCGACAGCGACCGCTGAACCGACGGCGACAGCTGGCGCGAAGGCGGCGGTCGCCGGACGGCCTGGACGGGCCGGGCGGGCCGGACGGGCCCGACGGGCTCAGACCATTCCTGCGTGTCCTAGCTGCGGGATCGCCCTCGACGGAGCGCTCGCCCACCAGGGCGTGGCGTCGAGGGGAGAGCGCGGTGACCTCCGGGCGTTCGTCGTCGCGTACTGCACGTCCTGTGGCGCCGCCATAGGCGTGGCGAACGTCTGAAGACACAGGTTTGAGCGGGCTCGGTCCGAAAAACGGTGTCACCCACGCCGATTTCTTGCTAGCCGACGAGGCGACCCGGTGGCGATGTGACGACAGATCTTGAGCCCGTCCGCATTGGTGGGTCAAAAGTCCCAGAGTCTGCGACGATGGAAGCGTGAAGGTTCGCTTTGCCGTTTCGGTGGCCCTCGGGCCGCCTGATCCCACTCATCTGGCTGAGGTCGTGACCGAAGCGGAGGCCCTGGGGTTCGACACATTGTGGTTTTCCGACGTGCCGTCGCTGCCAACGACGGATCCGGTGCTAGGAGTGTCCCTCGCGGCGGCGCTGACCACGCGGGTGAAGTTGGGAGTCAACCTGATCCCGTTCGGCTCTCAGCCCTACGTCTTTGCCCGCCAAGTGGCCCAGCTCGATCAGTTCTCTCGCGGGCGGCTGCTAGTGACACTCGTACCGGGTCTCGACCTCCCTGGAGAGCGGGCCGCGCTCGGCGTAACCGGTCGCCACCGGGGTCGAATGCTCGACGCCCTCATCCCCGACCTCCGGGCCTGGTGGGCTGGAGAGGAAGTCCGTAGTACGCCAGGTGTTGCCCCTCTGCGACTCGCCGTCCTACCCCGCCAGGATCCGCTCGAGATCTGGCTGGGCGGGTCGGGCCCAGAAGCCGTGCAGCGAGCTGGGAAGATGGCGGACGGCTGGCTCGGGTCGCTGGTGTCGCCCGATCGGGCGGGCGCCATACGCGCCCGGATCAACGACGCAGCCGACGAAGCCGGCCGCCAAATCGACCCGGAACATTTCGGTCTCAGCGTCGGCTACGCCCGGGTGGCGACCGACATCGAACGGGCGGTCCGGCTGAGGCGACCGCGCCCTCAGAGCGACGAAGACCTCACCGAGATGATCCCCGTCGGGGCCCAGGCGCTGCGAGACCTGTTCCGCCGGCTCGTCGACCGGGGCCTCTCGAAGTTCGTAGTCAGACCGATCGCCCCGGTGGACTCGTGGTCCGACGAGCTCGCTTGGCTGGCCGACACGCTGCTCGACCTGCAGAACTGACGACCCCAGACCCACTCTCGGTGGGCCGGTAGCCGGTCCGATTTGTCCGAAAGTCTGGGCGCGAGTTCGGACTCTCGGTTGCATCCAGGGCCAGAAATAGTGGGGATCTGCTTCCGAGAGTGGGAACTCGCGCCCGGACGGCAGCAAAACAAAGCCGCCCCCGGCCCGGACGGCCGGCGGCCGGCGGGGCGGCCGCGTCAGCGCAGCGCGGGGAGAACCTCCGCCGCCAACAGGCACCTGGACTGCCGGGCCGCCTCGCGGTCCATGCCGATTCCGCCCCCGAGCAACACCAGCTTGGTGAGGCCCAACTCGACCAACTCGCCCAGCCGCTCGGTGCAATAGGCAGGGGGCCCGGCGATCCCGAAAGAATCCACGACCGCAGCCGGCAGGTCCTGGCTCTGCGGCGAACCGTGCGTGAAGTGGTGATCCATGTCGTACGAATGGTGGATCGTCTCGAGGGCGGCCCGGCTGCGGTCGTCGGTCGGCCCGGTGACTCGGCCGTGCATGACGGAAAAACGGGCGAAGGACGCCACCCCACCCGATATGAGCGACCGAGCCGCGTCCCGATCAGGATTCACCACCACCGGCACGTACGCCCCCAGCCCCACCTCGCCGACGTCACGCCCGGCGGCCGCACACGCCGCCCGCACCTCCTCGATCGCCCACCGCACCCGCTCTAGGTCCGACCCGACGGCAAAAGTGATCCGATCGGCGCGGCGCGCCGCGATGGCGATCACTCGCGGACCGGTTGCGGCCACGTCGACCGGAACTTTCGGGCCGGCGGCCGCGATCCAGCGCACCCGGCTCGACTTCGGGCCGCCGGCCATGGCCAGGCTGTCGGCCGGCGCGGCCACGCGGCCACCGTCCAGCTCTGGTTCGAAATCCACCTCGTCCCCCCGCAAGTACCCCTGCAACCGGGCCAAGTAGCGTTCGAAGGCGGCAGGCGAAGCGGGCGCCAAGCCCAAGTGGGCGAGCGACGAGTCGCCCCTCCCGATGCCCAGCACCGCTCGACCGCCGGACTCGGCCTGCACCGAAGCGATCGCCGTGGCCATGGTGGCCGGGTGCCGGGTCAACGGGTTGGTGACCCCGGTCGCCAGGCCGAGGCGCGAGGTCGCCGCCGCGGCCAGACCCAAGTGCACGAACGGGTCGGGCGCCAGATTCTGTGAGTCCACCAGGGCCAGACCGTCCCAGCCCTCGTCCTCGGCCCGGCGGGCGATCGAGGCGGTGCGCCCGGGCATGCCGGCGCCCGCCGTCCACAGCTCTACCGTCACTTCTCTACTGGCACGTCGGAGCCATGTTCACGCCGCCGCGGCCGAAAGCGCCATCACGTCGATGCCGTAAAGATCGGCGACGTTGCTGCTCAAGATCGCTTCCTTCTGGTCCGCGCTCAGATTCCGGGTGTGCTCGTCGAGCAGATCCTGACTCCACGGCCAGGTCGAGTCGGAGTGAGGGAAGTCGTTGGCCCAGAGCAGGTGACGCCAGTTCATGTCGTTGGCGAAGCGGAAGGCGGTCCAGTCGTCCTGGAACGTGACGTAGATGTTTTCGGCGAAGTACTGCGACGGCGCCTTGGTGAGGGCCTGGCCGGCGGGCAGCCAGTTGCGGTGCCGGTTGTAGGCGTGATCGAGCCGGTACATGAAGTGCGGAACCCACCCGGCATCGGCCTCGGCGCAGACCACCTGCACAGCCGGATTGCGCTCGAACACGCCGCCGAGAACGAGCATCCCCATCACGTCCTGGCAGCCCCGGACGATCGACAAGAACGAGTTCATCTTGGGCCCTCGGGTCTCCCCCGACCGCATGGTGAGTATGTGAAAGGACGGAACCATCCGCAGCGCCACCGTCGCCGCCCAGAACTCGTCGTAGGCGGGCGAGTCGTAGTCCTCCACCCCGGGTTGTCCCGGCATCATCACGCCCCGTAGGCCGAGCTCCTTCATGGCCTGCAGGTCGGCGATGCCTTCGTCGGGTGTGCGCATGGCCGTCTGGCCGAGGCCGAGCAGCCGGTCGGGGTGAGCCGAGCAGTAGCCGCCGAGCCATCGGTTGTAAGCGTCGAAGCAGGCCTTCTTGTAGTCGAGATCGGGGTGGTTGCACAGGATCATCCCGATGCTCGGGTAGATGACTTCCGCCGCCACCCCGTCGCGAACCTGATCGGCCATACGGGCGTCGGAATCCCAACCTCCGGGGTGAAGGTCCGCGAAGCGAGAGCCTTTTAGCTTGATCTCCTCCGCCGGCTTTCCTGCCGCAGCAATGGTGCCGAGGGACAAGGGCTTGTGGAAGCCGTCGACAACGAAAGCGTCGCCGATTTCGGGCCCGCAGTCCTCCAGGCGGGGCGCCCGGTCGGCAAAGGCCGGGTCGATGTGGTCGACGTAGGTGCCTGCCGGTTCGGTGATGTGCGAGTCGGCAGAAATGATCGGGTAGCTCATGAGCCTTCCTTGGTCGGATCGGGTTGGTGGCCGCGGACCAGGCGGCCCGGAAGGGCACCGGTAGGTGCCCCGTCGGTGTAGGTCTCTACGCCGGACACGATGGTGTGGCTATAGCCGTGGGCCGGTTGCATCAATCTCTTGCCGCCGGCGGGCAGGTCGTGACGGATGAACGGTCTCTCGAGGCCGAGTCGCTCGAAGTCGATGACATTGAGGTCGGCTTTGTATCCGGGCGCGACCAGGCCTCGGTCCAGGAGTCCGACGGCCTCCGCCGTCGCCCGGCACTGGCGGGCCACCAGCCAGGGCAGTTCGAATCGAGGACCTCGGATGCGGTCACGACCCCAGTGGGTCAGCATGGTCGTCGGGAAGCTGGCATCGCAGATCGTTCCGACGTGCGCTCCCCCGTCTCCGAGGCCGGGCACCGTGTTGGGGTGGGCCAGCATCTCGGCCGCGGCTTCGAGGCTGCCTGCGAAGTAGTTGAGCACCGGTAGATACAGGAGGGCGGTGCCTCCGTCCTCGAGCAGGAGGTCGTAGAAGAGCTCTTCCCCGGCAACCCCCTTAGCCGCCGCCCGGGCCGCGATGCTCATGGACGCATCGGGCTCGTAATCGGGACGGTCGTGGAGTTCGAATACCCGGTCGAGAGGCTGGCGCAACCCGCCCGGGCGGGCGGCCAGATCCTGGAGCACTTGGCGTCGCATCTCAGGAGCGGACAACCGTCGGACCCGCTCGTCGAGGCGTAGCCCTTCGACGGTGCGGTAAGTCGCCGAAGCGCGTAGCGGGTTTACCGTCCCTTCGAGCCCGATGACCAGCCCGATGGCGCGCGCCGCGACTTGCCCCCGCATTTCCAGGCCCTCAGCGTTGGCCGAGGCGAGCAGGTCGAGCGTTCGCCGGTATCCATCCCCCGGGCCTCCCTGGGCCAACGACACCGACAGGGGGCGACCGGACGCTCGCATCATTTCGAGCAGCGTTGCCGCCTCGTGATCGAAGTCGGGGAAGTCCGAGATCACCTGGAGGACCCCCAGCCCCGTCGCGCCGATCGCGCCGGCGATGCCGACGAGTTCCTCCCTGGCCGCGGTCAGGGTGGGGGTCGGCTCGCCCCGGCTGGTCCGATGATTGAGGGTTCGCGACGTGGTGAACCCGAGGGCTCCCGCCTGGATGCCCTCTGCTGCCAACCGGCCCATCGCCGCGATCTCGTCGGACGTGGCCGGCTCCCTATCGGCGCCGCGCTGGCCCATGACGTAGAGCCGGAGAGGACCGTGGCACGCTTGGGCGGCGAAGTCGATGTCGTGCGATCGTCGCTCCAAGGCGTCCAGGTAATCCGGGATTGACTCCCACTCCCACGACAACCCCTCGTGCAGAACTGTGCCCGGGAGGTCCTCAACTCCCTCCATCAACTCGATGAGCCGGCCGTGGTCCGTGGCCCGCACCGGAGCGAAACCGACCCCACAGTTGCCCATCACCACGGTGGTCACGCCCTGCCCCGACGATGGCTGCAGCCTCTCGTCCCAAGTCGCCTGTCCGTCGTAGTGGGTGTGGATGTCGACGAAGCCGGGGGTGACGAGCGCTCCGCCGGCGTCGATCTCGCGATCGGCTCGACCGTCCACCCGGCCCACTTCGACGATGACTCCGCAGGAAATGGCCACGTCAGCAGTGCGCGCCGGTGAGCCGGTGCCGTCGATGACCGATCCGCCTCTGACAATCAGGTCGATGGCCACTACTACCTCCGCGTATCTCTCTCATACCTCTCCTGGCACTGTTGAGTGTCACATAGGCACCACGAGGTGTCAAGAGAGGGCTACTGTTGGGGTGTGAGCACGGCCCAGGCTCCCACGCTGGCCGAGGACAAGCGACAGGCTACGGTCGAGCGCATTCTCCGCGCCGCCCGGTACTTGATCGGCGCCCGCGGCTTGGACATGACGATGGACGAGATCGCGGCCGCCGCAGGGGTAGGGCGGCGCACGGTCTTCCGCCATTTCGAATCCCGGGAGAACCTCCTGGCCGCCGCGGTCGAATCAGGCATGCGCCGCTACGGGGAACGCCTGCCCCCGTATGAGGGGGGCGATTGGCGGCCCTGGCTGGAGCGCCTCTGCCTCGAGGTCCACCGCATGAACGGCTCCTACGGACCGGGCTACTGGGAGCTGACCACCAGGCGGGATCTGCCCGGGGAGCTGGCCGCCATGGAAGAGCGACGCAGGCGAGCCCGCCGGGCCGCCATGAATCGCTTGTCGGCCGACCTGTGGAAAGCCGCGGGCGGCAAGGGCCCGACCCCCGCAGGGGTGGCCGACTCTGTCGGCGCCCACCTCAGCGTCCACTTCACCGCCGCCGTCACTGCCGACGCAGGCCAGGACTGGAAGCGCGCCGCCAGCCTTGCGTTCGCTTCCATCGTTTCGTCGGTCGAGACCAGCCTCGCCGCGGGCCGAGGCCATTCCGCCCACCCCGCAAAAGGAGAGCCGTCGTGAGGATCGCAGTCGCCGGTGGAACCGGAACCGTGGGCAGGTACGTGATGAAAGCGGCCGAGCAGGGCGGGCACGTTGCTACCTCCCTGAGCCGGGCGACGGGCATAGACCTGCGGACCGGAGTGGGACTCGAAGGTGTGCTGGAGGGCGTGGACGTCATCGTCGACGCCACCAATGGGAGCACGGTGAGCGCAACCAAGGCCACCGACTTCTTCACTTCGGTGACCAGGCGGCTCCAACAGGCTGGATCGGCGGCCGGAGTCGGCCGTCTGATCACCGTGTCGATCGTCAACATCGACCGCCTGAGCAGCTACGGGTACTACAAAGCCAAGCTGGCCCAGGAGGCGGCCGCGTTGGAAGGTCCGCTACCGGTCACCATCGTGAGGGCGACGCAGTTCCACGAGTTCCCGGCCCAAATAATGCAGCGCGCCCACGCGGGACCTGTGTACTTGATGCCGCGTATGCGGGTCCAGACGGTGGCGGCGCGATCGGTAGGAGAAGTCGTCGTCAATCTGGCCGCCAGCCCACCGGAGGACACCACCGTCGACGTCGCCGGGCCCGCCGTGGCCGAGCTGGTCGATTTGGCCCGGGCCGTGATCCGCCGGCGCGGCGGCTCAGGGCAAGTGGTCGCCATTCCGGTTCCCGGTCGCGCCGGCCGGGCGATGCGCAGCGGGGCCCTGACTCCCGCCGCCGGCGCCCTCATTGCCGGGCCGACCTTCGAGGAGTGGTTACCGGGCCCGGACATCGATGCCGTCCCTCGGTAGGGACTGCTCGTCAGGCGAGGAGGTTGGCCCGGCCGTTGGCGTCGAACTCGGCTTCGAGGGCTTCGACCTCTGACTCGCCCATCGGCACGAAGCGCGTCGATCGGGCCGGCCTGTGCCAGACAGGATCGGTCGTGCGCCAGCGGGCCGTTCGCAACGGGCGCTTGTCCACCTTGTCGGTGGCCGTGACGGGCAGCGCCGCCACCACTCGGACGTAGGTCGGCGCCCACTTCAGGCTGAAGTCCGGCTGCTCGCTGAGGAACTCCGCGAAGCGGTCGGGGTCGAAGACCTCTCCGCTCGCCATCTCCACTGCGGCCATGACCTGATCACCAGTTCGGGCGTCCGGTACCGGGTACACGGCCACCCCGCTTACGCCTGGCAGCCGAGCCAGGATCCGCTCCACCGGGCCCGCGGCAAAGTTCTCGCTGTCGACGCGAAGCCAGTCGCCGCTGCGACCGGCGAAGTAAAACACGCCATCCCCATCTCGGTACGCGAGGTCGCCGCTCCAGTACCAACCGTTCCGGATACGACTCGACTCGGCGTCGGGATCGTTGTAGTAGCCCTCGAAGCGCCCGCTGGAATTGCGCCCGACCAGCTCCCCTATCGCCTCCCCCGCGTTGAGGAGACGCCCGCCGCCATCGAAAGATGCGGCTGCGCACTCGACCATGGTCTCGACGTGGACGACCGCGACGTCCGCCCCCGGAGGAGCCACTCCCAGGGCCCCGGGTCTGGCCCCGGCGGCCGGGTGCAGGACCACGGCGTTCTCGCTCGATCCGTACCCGTCGATGACGGGCACGCCGAAGCGGGCGGTGAACTCGGCCTTGTCCGCTTCGGACGTCTCCGGCCCCAACACCCACTTCAAGTCGTGGTCACGGTCGCCGTCGGTCGGAGGGGTGGCGTTGATGTGCGCGATGGCCCGACCGACCGTGTTGAAGAACGTGCACTTGTGCGCCCGGACGTCGTCGAGGAAGGCCGACGCCGAAAACCGCCGGCGGAGCACGAGCCGGCACCCGACGTGCCATGCCGGTAGCACTGACGCGAACAAGGCGTTGCCGTGGAACATGGGCATGGCCGAGTAGAGGATGTCGTCGGGACGGAACCTCACACCGACCGCCGACCGGGCGGCCCGCCCGTGGCTGACCCGGACCGCCTTGGGCTCCCCGGTCGATCCGGAAGTGAATATCAGCAGGAACAGGTCGTGCTCCGCCGGCAGCGCGGGAATCGCGGCGCCGACGTGGCCGCCCACCGCGGCTGAATACGGCTCTCCCGCGCAGTCGATGACGTGCCCTGTCGCCGAGCCGAGCTCGAGGTCTCGAAGCATGGGCGCCCGTTCGGCATCGGTGATGACGAACTGGCAGTCGGTATGGCGCACGTCTCTCGCCAGTTCGGCCCCGCGTCGCGTCGGATTGAGCCCGACCAACGTCGCACCGCTGAGGGCGGCGCCGCCGAGAAGGAACAGGTACTCGGGGAGGTTGTCCAAGAGGACCCCGACGTGAAACGGCCCGGGCCGCCGGCTTTCGCTCAGCCAGGCCGCCCTCGCCGACGCCTGCTCGACCACTTCGGCCCAGGTCCAGGTCTGGTCCTCGAACACCAGGCCGACCGCGCCGTCTCCGCTGCGGCCCAGCACCAGGTCCGCCGCGGTTGCGGTCGGGCGAGCCGGAGCGGCTTCCTTCACGCGGCCGGGGTCGCGGGACCGAGCAGCATCGGGAAGTGCTCGATCGAGCGAACCCCGTCCGTGTAGGCGAGATCCACCCCCGGCTTCAACGAGTAGTCCGGGTAGCGACGGTGCCACTCGCGCAGCGCCACCCGCAGTTCCTGGCGGGCCAGGTGCGAACCGAGACACCGGTGGATGCCGCCACCGAAGGCCAGGTGGCGGTTCGGGTCGCGGTCGAATCGGACGGCGTCTCCGTCGCCGAACTCGACGTCGTCGGTGTTGGCCGAGCCGATCATCAGGGTGACCATCTGGCCGGCGTCGATCGGGCAGCCCCCCAGCTCGGTGTCCTGAGTGGCGACGCGAACGACCGCCGCGACCGGCGTCTCCCAGCGGAGCAGTTCCTCGACCGCGTCAGGTATGACCCCCGGGTTGTCGACGATCTGGCGGCGGTGATCCGGGTTCTGGGCGAGGAAGGCGAACATGCAATCGAGCGAAGCGGTCACCGTGTCGAGGCCGGCGATCAGGAACAGGAAGCTGATGTCGAGGATCTCCTCCCGGGTCAGCTTCTCACCCTCGATCTCGGCCCGGAGGAAAGTGGTGATCAAGTCGTCTCTGGGATCGTCGGCGCGCTCGTCGATGAGGGGGCCGAAGTAGTCGTAGATGGACATGGCGGTCGCCTTCTGGTGCGCCACCGCGTCGGGGTGGTCCCGGGGGCATCCGACAACCTTGTTCGGCCGGATGATTCCGTCCTTCATCGCCAGGAACGCCGGCAACTCGTCGAGTGGGAGACCCAGCAAGGACAGGAAGACCTGTGAGGGCAGCGGCACCGAGAAGGAGGCGGCAAAGTCGATTTCGTCGTGGCCCTCGAAAGCGTCCATCAGTCGGTTGGCCAGTTCGGCTATTGGCTGCTCCAGGCGGGCCATGGCTCGCGGCGCGAACAGCGGGTCGAGAATCTTGCGGTATTTCTTGTGATGGGGCGGGTCGACGTTGAGCGGGATGAGCGGACGGATGTTTTGCAGATCGATCGCTTCGGTGGACGCGAACAGCTCCGGGTGTCGAAAGACCTCATCGACATGTCGCCGGTGCGGAACCAGCCCGTACGCGCCCATGGCGCCATCGATCACGGTGATGGCAGGCATCGACTCCCGCATCAGGCGATACATCGGCTGAGGGTCGCCGGAAAAGGCGTCGTCCACGTTCGGTATGTTCGGCTCTGGTTCCACTTTGATCCCCCTACAGGATTGCGCCTGACTCTTTGAAGGCCGCGATGGCGTCCCAATCGAAGCCCAGCTCTAGGAGCAGTTCCTCGGTGTGCTGGCCGTGCTCGGGCGCGGCTTGCAGCCGATACTTCTCCTCGTCGAACATGACCGGATTGGCGACCAGTGGAAACGTCACCCCGTCCTCACGGTCGACGTCGACCACGTACCCGTTCGGACTCACTTGCGGATCGTCGTGGAGCTCGAGGGCAGTCTGAACCGGAGCCCAGACTCCTTTCATCCCCTGGAACGCCTGGCGCCACTCGTCCAGCGTCCGGGATCCGAGCGCTTCGTCGATGATGCGGACGCACTCGGCCCGGTTCTCGTAGCGGGCCAGGCCCGTCGAGAAGCGGGGATCCTCCGCCAATTCGGCCCGGCCGATCCGCTCGCAGACCTCCGGCCAGAACTTGTCGGCTTGCAGCATCATCAGCGACAGGAAGCGGTTGTCCTTGGTGCGGTACTGCCCCACCAGCGGGTTGGGGTTGAGTTCGCGCGATCCCCTCATGGCCGCCAGCGGGTCCTTGCCGTACAGCTTCGACGCCACTATGTCGGGGGATAGCGTCCACATGGCAAATCCGAGCAGCGATACGTCCACGATCGGAGCCTGCCCGGACCGCTCCCGGGCGAATAGCGCGGCTGCGATCCCACCGGCGATGGCCATGCCTCCGGGCAGGTCGCCGAACGCGGGGCGGGGGGCGATCGGCCAGTCGCGGTCGCTCGGGGTCAAAGCGTGGGCGATGCCCCCACGGGCCCAGTATGAAGCTCCGTCCAGGCCGCCCCGGTCGGCCTCGGGTCCGAGCGGCCCTTGGCCCGAGCCACGCACGTAAATGATGTTGGGATTGACGGCCTTGATGTCGTCCACGTCGATCTTCAGCTTCTGCCGTACCGACGGCAGGTAGCTCGTCAGGAACACGTCGCTGGTCGCCGCGATCTTGTAGAGCAGATCGCGGCCGTCCTCGGTGGAGACGTCCAAGGCCAGCGAGCGCTTCCCGCGGTTGGGCTGCTCGATGATGTAGTTGACCGCACCCGGCCCGCCCGGAATGAGACCTGAGGAGATGAGGCCCCGTTGGGGGTCGCCCATATGGGGGTGCTCAACCTTGATCACGTCCGCGCCCCAGTCGGCTAGTACGGCTCCGGCTGCGGGAACGAAGGTCCACGAGGCCACTTCGAGCACCCGGACCCCGTCCATGACGTTGTGCATGGGTGAACCGTACCCGTTTATGACGTTAATGTCAGGGTCGTGAAACGCGACTTGGGGGAGGCCCGTGCAACACCACAGACACACCCTCGAGATCGACGCCACCCCCGAGGAGGCGTGGTCGGTCCTGCATCCCCCGCCGCCGCGCCGCAACGCTGACGGCCGGCGCCTCCTCGTCCACGGCGATGTGAGCATCGAGGTCCTCCACGAAGGCGACGACCATGGTCAGGGGCTGGTCCGTACGTGCACGTTCCGGGTCCCGAAGTGGTTGCTGAGCGGTGGCGTCGGTCGGTCGTGGGAAACGATCGTTGAGTCCCGGCCTTACGAAGAGGTGCGCTACATGGCGGTAGGCCGGCCCCTCTGGTCGAAAGCAGAGGGTGCCCACCTGTTCGAGGAGATCGGCAGCGGACGGACCCGGATCACGTTCGAGGAGTCCTACGAGGCGTTCAACCGCGTGTCAGGCCGCCTCTTGGAAAAGCGGGTCCATGAGTTCATCTCCCGCGACAACGAGCAGCTGATCCGCCAGGCCCTAGATCGGGGCATCAGCCGGCTACGCAAGAAGCGGGCTTGAAGTGCCGATCAGATACGAACCGCGCCACGACCACGTCCTCGTGATCACGATCGATCGGCCGGAACGCAAGAACGCCCTGGACCTGTACCACTTCCGCGACCTGGCGAAGGCCTGGCGGGACTACCGCGATGACGAGGATCTGTGGGTGGCCATCATCACCGGCACCCAGGGGTGTTTCATGGCCGGCGCCGATCTCAAGGACTACATCCCCCAGATCACCGAACTGTCCGCCAAAATCTCCTCCGGCGAGGTCGCCGAAATCGACGGCTGCAAGCTTTCTGACGGGACTGACGCCGTCCTTCGCAATGTGGATCTTTTCAAGCCGGTCATCGCCGCGGTGGACGGCCCGTGCGTGGCCGGAGGCATGGAGATGCTCGGCGGTGTCGACATCCGCATCGGCAGCGAGCGGTCGTCGTTCGGAGTGCTCGAGCCCAAGCGGGGACTGTTCGCGGGAGGCGGCACCACGGCCCGGCTTCCGAGGCAGGTCCCGTACGCAGCCGCCATGGAGTTCCTGTTGTTGGCAGAGGCGGTGCCCGCCGATCGAGCCCTGGCCCTCGGCTTGCTCAACGAGGTCGTCCCCATCGAGGACGTGCTGCCGGCGGCATTCCGATGGGCGGAGCGGATCCTCGTCAACGGCCCGCTCGCGGTGCGCGCCACCAAGGAGTCGGTGGTCCGCGGCATGAAGGGCACGTTGCGCGACGCCTACACGATCGAGCAGGAACTGGCGTCCAAAGTGTTCCAGTCCGAGGACGCCAAGGAGGGTCCGAAAGCCTTCGCCGAAAAGCGCCGGCCCAACTGGAAGAACCGGTGAGCCCGCGCCGCCCGGCGGCCTCGTCCGCGGCCCTGATCGGCTGGTCGCAAGCCAGCCGGCACCCGGGAGAGCCGCTCGAAGCGTGGGCGGCGGCTTTGCTGGGCACCGGTGTTACCCCCGACGCAATCGACTCGCTCGACGTGGTCTACTGCCAGAGCTGGCCTTACGACGACCCAGCCGGCCGGCTGGCCGCAAGCGTTTGGGCCGACCCCAAGCGGCTGCACTATTCGGGCATCGGTGGCACGACCCCCTTGACGCTTCTGGCCCGCGCCGCCGAGCGGATAGCGATGGGCGAGTCAGAAGTGTGCGCCATCGTCGGCGGCGAAGCGCTCGCGACCGTTCGGCAGATCAGAAGGGACGGCGGGCGCCCGCAGTGGTCGCACCGCGACCCGGAGAAGAAACCTTTCCCGTACGAAGCGCCGTTCCAACCGAGCGAGGTCGCCCATCAGGTCTTCCAGGCCTACACGACGTTCGCTCTCAGAGACGTCGCCCGGCGAGCCCACCTCGGCGCCGGAGTCGACGAGCACGCGGCCGGCATCGGCCGCCTGTTCGCACCCATGACCGAGGTGGCGTCCAGGAACCCGCACGCCTGGTTCCCGCGAGCTCGGTCCGCGACCGAGCTAATGGAAGTAACGGAGTGGAACCGCGTGGTGGCCCACCCTTTTACCAAGCTGGTCATGGCGATGATGGACGTCGACCTGAGCGCTGCCCTGGTGCTGGCCTCCGAAGGCGCCGCCGATCGCCTGGGCATCGCGGCGGACCGGCGGGTCCACCTGAGAGGCTGGGCCGAGGACCGCGACCCCGACTACGTGGCCGAGCACGACGAGCTGTGGCGGTCCCCCGGCATGCGGACGGCGTTTTCGGCGGCCCTGCAGCGGGCTGCGGTCGGGACGGACGACATAGCCCACTTCGACTTGTACTCGTGCTTCCCCTCGTCGGTGTCATTTTCGCTCGACGCCCTCGGCATCGACGCCAGCGACGACCGGGGTCCGTTCACTGTCACCGGCGGTCTTCCATACGCCGGCGGACCGGGCTCGTGCTACGCCCTGAGTTCCGTAGCGGCGATGGCCGACACCCTGGTACATGACCCCGGTTCCGTAGGCCTGGTCACGGGCGTCGGCATGCACTTGAGCAAGCACGCCGCCGTCGTGTTGTCCACCGAGCCCGGGGCCATGGTCGCCGCGAGTGGGCCGGTGGGCGCGGTCCAGAAAGCGAACGTGACCCGCCGTCCCATCGTCGAGCAGGTCGACGGACCGACCACGGTCGCCGCTTACACGGTCCACCACGACAGCAACGGCGAGGCGACCGACGGGCTGCTGGTCTGCGACGTCGAGGGACACCCGGCGGGCGGTCGCTGTTACGCCAAGGTCGCCGACGCCGAGCTATTGGCCGCGTTCGAAACCGAGGAATGGGTCGGCCGGCGCGTGCAGGTTCGACACGTCGGCGGCCTCAACGTCGGCCAGCCCTAGCCCGGTTTCACAACGTCATCCCGGGCGCTCATATCAAGGCCATGACTTCCTGCCACAAGGCCCGATACGAAGCCGCCGCCCGGCTGCCCGCCGCGAAGACTTCGACCGGTGCCCTACGAACGCCCATCTGCTCGAACACCGTCGACGCCGGGATTTCCGTCAGGAGCACCTCGGGACGCACACGGAGGAGCTCCTCGATGATTCGCTCGTGCAGCTGGCGCCGGCGGTCGACCATGGAGAAGAAGGCGAGCACCTTCGGATCCCGCTTTCGGTCGTCGGCGGGATGGCGTCCTCCATTCCTCTCGGCGCCGTTGTCGGAACGGGCCACCAGGAACTGCTCGAGCTGGTCCAGCGTCCGGGCCGGCAGAGGGGCCGGGATCATGGGAACGAGCACCGCTGACGACGCTACGAACACGCTCTCCGAAACCAGGGAGAGGCTAGGAGGACAGTCGAGGATTATGCAGTCGTACTCGCTCCGCAACGGCGCGAGCACCGAGTGCAGCTGCTGAGTCGGATGCTTCGTCCGGTCGAGGTGCAGGTCCATGTGCCGGTAGGAGAGGTCGGCCGGGAGGAGGTCCAGCCGGTCGAAGTCGGTGCCGCGAATCAGGCGGTCGACCGGGGTCTGGCCTCGGACCAGTGCGCTCCCGCCGCCCTTGACTCGCGGCTTGATCCGGAAGAGAAACGTGGCCGCGCCTTGTGGGTCCAAGTCCCAAACCAGCGTCCTAGCCCCGCCCAGGGCGCTCAGGTAGGCCAGGTTTACGGCCGCGGTCGTCTTGCCCACGCCCCCCTTGATGCTGTAGATCGCCAACACCCGGGTCACGCCTCGATACCGTCAGCATCTGGCTCCTCAGCTTCATTTCCGGGGTCGTCGGCGCCGTGGACGCCACCAGCCACGAGCGCCGCGAACCTCTTTCGGTTGGTCGACGACGAGAACCGCTCGAAGCGCGAGTCGAACTCGTCGCGAGCCCGCTTCTCGCGCTTCTCCATGTCATCGGCCAGCCGTCCCATCGCCATCAGCGTCGTAGCCGGAACGGCCCTGGACTCGTACAGGTCGGCCGCCATCGAACGCAGCGTCTCGGCCTGCACCTGACAGTCCTGAAATTCACCGAGGTTGTCCTGCAAAGCCTTCAGCTCCCGGATCACCGAGGTGATTTCGTCCTCGGCATAAAGGGTCTGGAAGCACTCGAGCAGGTAGCGGAGCTCTTTGGCCCTCTTTCGCAGGTCGTGCAGCGCTTCGGCTGGAGTCGAGACGTCGATGGCGCGGCCGCGCCGGATGACCCGCCGGTAGGCCCGGGCGATAAAGGCGTCGGCCACTTCGCCGACGGGCCGATCTCCCAAGGGAGCGGCGGCCTGGTCGGTCTGGGCCCTCTCGAGCGCTCGCCACGTGTGCAGAAGCGAGCGGTAGCGCGCCGAGTCCATGGCGACCGTGAGCTCGCGTTGCGCCGTCTCCCGACGATCGATGAGGTACCCGTGGAGCGGAGCCAGGTCCGCCGCGGTAGAACCGAGGTCGCCCAGGTGGACGTCCAAGTCTCGGGCCGGCCCGGTCAGGCCTCCGAGCCACTCGAGCCCCGCGCTCAGCGCGCCCGACGCATTCGGCGGCAGCACGCCACCCGATTGACGGAGGATCGAGCGGGCCCGGCGGATGGCGACGCGATAGTCGTGCAGAAACTCGGTGTCGAGTTGTTCGCGCACCCCGTCCTGATTGGAGATCATGTGGTAACGCAACCGTCCGAGGATGGCGGCGACCGCCCTGGATGCCGGCATGGACCGGTAGAGGTCCACGCCTGGACCCAACTTGGCCCCTGGCGATGCCCGTCCCACCAGCGACAGGGCCACGCTCATGAGCGACTCGGCCTGCCGGTCGAGACCGGCGGCCGACAGGGCATCGGCGATTCGCTGAGCAGATCGCTCGTATCCCCTGACGCCGGTGACGGTGGCGGTTCGGAGCACGCGGCTGTGTTTCTGAGAGTCGGGCAGGACGTGCCGCTCCAGGAGAACCCTCGCTGTCGTCTTGTCGTCGGCGTTGAAGACCGCAACGCGCTGGAAGTGGGTATCCACCTCGACTTGCGGGAGCAACCGGCGATCCTCGATGACGGTTACTACCTGACCCCACAAATCACCACCAGGTAGGTCCGCTGCGAATGCGGGCGGACCGTCGGCGGGCGCCCAGGCCATCACGGCGTCAGATTCGCGGTGGCGCAGCGTCAGGGCTCCGTCCTTCGCGGCCGAGTCCGACGACGATGCGCGGCTGTCCATTTCGAGGGTCCATCCCCCGCGGTGGATCCGCCAGTCCGCGGTGTCGAGGTAGGTACGGTGCACCGACGACGGCGCCTCAGACGCGACGTCCCACCGCGAATGAACCGCAGCGATCACGGACTTGATCGACATCCGTGACGGGATGCGGAAGCGGATGGGTGTCGGACCGGGCAGGTTCCCAGGTTAGGGCTCACGGCTCGGTCGAGGTCGCGGCGGCTGCAGGTCAGTCGAACCGGCAGGCTGCGATGGCCGCCTCGGCCGCTGCTTCGGCTCCCAGGACCGCCCCCTCGGCCAGGCGGGCCATGGCCTCGACGCGCTCCGGGTGCTCGTTGAAGTAGCGCTCTATGGCAGCGTCGTTGGGAGTCCCGTCCTCGTTGCTGAGGTGGAATATCTCCTCGTCCACGCTTCCGTCTGTGGCCCGATCGCTGATGACCCGGAACACCGACCAGGGGATGGCGCGCCGCTCACACTCCGCCGCGATCGCGGCGGTCTCCATGTCGAGCGATACCACGCCACGCGCTCGCAATTCGGCGATCTCCTTGGGATCGGTGATCAGCCGATCCGTCGTCCACATGACGCCTGCAGGCCTCTGGGAGCCGAACGGCGTGGGTCGGTACTCCGACCCACCGCCGGGGGTATCCGTCGAGCCGTCCACGACCGTCTCCGGTCGAATGAGGGTCCCAATGGGAGTGTCGTCGTCGACGGCACCGGTGATGCCGACCACGATGACCCAACCCACTTCGACCGCATCCAAAAGGTCCGCGACGCCGGACGCAGCCAGAGCCGGCCCCATTCCGGTGACGATGGCGGCAACCCGGCGCCCACCCGGTGAGCCGACGTGCACGCTCATGTCCCCGATCACCGATTCGCGCAACGTGAGCTTCTGCACGACCGGATCGAGTTCCATGGGCATGGCGCAGACGAAAGCGATCTCGAAAATGGTGTTCGGGGCGGATTCCACCCTCCTAGCCTGGCGCGCCGGCACTCCACTCGCGCCAATGCGCCGGGACGGTGGCGAGCCCGCCGCCCGCAAGCCCGCCGCCTGCGGAAATCGCTCTGGCCTTAGCCCGATCGTGCGGGGTCGACGCCGATGCCCGGCGCCGGACCTTCGATCAGCGGGTAACTCTCCCGCCCGGTCCACCCCGACCGCGCGGCCCGCCCGGGCGAGGCGGGCGAGGCTGGCGACCCGGCGAGCGGCTCGGATTCGTCGGGCGCCCCCGAGCGGGAACCGACGAGCCTCGAGCAGGAACCGACGAGCCTCGAGCAGGAACCGACGAGCCTCGAGCAGGAACTGGCCCGCCGCCGGCGGCAACCCCAACCGGGCTACCAACGGGGAGCCTGAGGTCCTTCTGGAGCTGGCGCACCTTGGCCCGGTCGGCATCGGTCACGAGGGTCACTACGAAGCCTTCAGCCCCGGCCCGCCCGGTCCGCCCGGAGCGGTGCAAGTAGTCCTTCTGGTCACCGGCGACGTCGAAGTGAACTACGCAGCCGACGTTGTCGACGTGGATCCCCCTCGCCGCCACGTCCGTCGCCACCAGGGCCTGGGCCCGGCCGTCAGCGAAGGACTTGAGAGCGCGATCCCGTTGGGGCTGGCTGCGTCCCCCGTGGATCGGGACTGCGGCCACGCCGGCCCGTTGGAGCTGGCCGGCCAGACGGTCGGCGCCGTGCTTGGTCCGACAGAACACGACCGTAGAGCCGTGGCTGGCGACCAAGTGGGCCGTCATGGTGACCCGATCCTCGCGGCGGGTGGTCAAGAACTGGTGGGTCGTGCGGTCGATCTCGTCGGCGTCGGCGGTGACCTCGCAGCGGACCGGATCGTTCTGATAGTGCCGGATCAGGACGTCGACGTCACCGTCGAGGGTGGCGGAAAACAGCAGCGTCTGGCGGTCAGGACGCACTTGGTCCAGGATGCGCTTGACGTCAGGCAGGAAGCCCATGTCGGCCATGCGGTCGGCCTCGTCGATGACGACCATCTCGACGTCACCCAGCGCCAGGTTGCCGCGGCGGACCAGGTCGGAGAGGCGGCCCGGGCAGGCGACGGCAATGTCGACGCCGCGCCGCAGCGCCTTGAGTTGGAGGCCGAAGCCCACGCCGCCGTAGAACGCGGCGACGCTCCGCTTGTAAGGGCCCACGAGGATTCCAAGCTCCTCCGTGATCTGGGCCGCCAGCTCACGAGTGGGGGCGAGGACCAGGGCGCGCGGCCTCGCGGGCCGGGCCCGCTGGACCCGCTCGGCCAGTGGGATACCGAAGGCGATGGTCTTTCCGGAGCCGGTGGGCGCCCGGCCGCAAACGTCCCTTCCGGCCAGCGCGGGCGGTATCGCCATCGACTGGATCGGGAAGGGCTTGAGGATGCCGCGCGCGGCAAGGGACGAAACGGCCGCGGCGGGTACGCCGAGGTCGGAGAAATTGGAGGACAACAAAGGCTCCTGTGATGATCGCGGCGCAAAACTGCGCGCACCGCGGGGTGCGACGAACCCAATCGGTAGCTCCTCGCCCGGCCGAGGCCTTCGGCTGCGTCGCGGCAGCGGGAGCATGGCCGATGGGGAAAGCACGATCACCGACGGCCCGTCAACTCTGAGAGCCGACGCCTCCCGGCGGATGCCGGGGGATGCAGAGAGTATAGCGTGCTTTTTTTCACATTTACACCGAGCGATGTGGGTTGGGGCCACGCTCGCCATTCGAGAGGCGGCTTGAGCCCAGCCGAGATCGCGGGCAGGGCACCCGCATCCCCCGGCCGGGTACGCCTCAGTGAAGCGCCCGACCGGCCGATCCAGCCGGTTCGGGGGGACCGACGAGGTCGAGGACGCCGCCGCCCTCGAGTTCCACCCCGACGCGGCTGCGCACCATCAGGCGGACACGATCGGGGCGAAAGAGATCCCGCGAAAACTCCACTGGCACTCCTGCGAGAGCGAACGCGGTGCGCTCGATCCCCATCAACGGGCTGCCGTCAGGGACTTCGAGCAATGCCGCGTCGGCGCTGCTCGCGGTGGTCGGCTCGAGGTATTCCACGGCAGTCTCGGGCTGGAGGCCCCACGTCGCCAGCAACGCATACATGGAGCCCGTCAGGTCGCGTTCCAACATCCCGGGCAGCGGCTTGGCCGGAAAGTACGACCGTTCGATGGCGAGTGGCGTGTCGTTGGCCAGCCGCACCCGGATGATCTCAAAGGTCTTGGCCCTCGGCTGGAGGCGCAACGGACCGAGTACATCGCCGGGACATCGCACCTCCCGCGCGCTCAGCACGACCGAGCCCGGGCGGAGGTTGGTGCGTCGCACCTGAGCGCTGAACCCAGGCAGTCCGGTCAGATCACATTCGACCTTCGGCTCGGTTATGAACGCTCCCCCATCGCGTCCAGGCACCCTGGTAACCACGCCCCGTCGTTCGAGTCCCTCGACGCCCTGACGGAGCGTCATGCGACTGACACCGAGGAGCGCCGAAAGCTCTCTCTCCGCAGGCAGCCGGTCGCCGGTCACCAGCCATCCGTTGGCGATCGCCGCGGTCAGCCACTGTTCGATCTGGGCGTGGACGGCGACGCTGCTGGTGCGAAGGAAGACCGGCGGCTTGGCGAGCAGGCGGCGAACCCGGTCACCGTCAGTCCGCGTCATCACGGCTCACCCTACAAGCCGATCCCCGACCGCCTTGTGGTCTAGACCATTATCGGTCGAGGCTGCTACACTCGGATGCGATGGGGACCCGGACCCGCCGTGGGTGAGCCGATCGACCTGGCCGCCGTAGACGGCACCATCGGCCCATTGATCGTTGGGGCCGGCGAGGTCGCGATGCGTTGGTTCCGTTCGTCCATGGTGGCTGAGGACAAGGGCGGGGCTCAAGGGTACGATCCTGTGACCAAAGCCGACCGGATGACCGAAAGCTATCTGCGGCGCGAGCTGGCCGCTCTTTTTCCTGATTCTCAGATCGTCGGCGAGGAAGGCGGCTCGACGGGGCCGACCGGCCGGGTCAAGTGGGTGATCGACCCCATCGACGGCACCAAGGCCTTCGTGAGCGGCCTGCCGCTTTGGGGTGTGCTCCTCGGTTTGGTCGTCGACGGCCGCCCGGTCGCGGGCTGGTGCCGGCAGCCGTACCTCGACGAAACGTTCGCGGCGGTTGGCGGCGACGGATGGCTGGAGCACGCCGCCAGCCGACGGGTCCTGAAGACGAGCCAGACGACCGACCTGGCCGGCGCCAACATGTATACGACCCACCCGAGCATGTTCGTGGCGCCCTGGCAGCAAACAGCTTTCGAATGCCTGGCCCGCCGGGTACGCATGCAGCGCTTCGGCGGCGACTGCTACTCGTACTGCCTGCTGGCTTTGGGCCACATCGATCTGGTGGTGGAATCGAGCATGCAGTCGTACGACATCGTCCCACTCGTGCCGATCGTGGAAGCGGCGGGAGGTACGGTCACCGGACCGGATGGCGAGGCCCCGGTCGAGGGAGGGTTCGTCGTCGCCGCCGCGACCTTCGAACTCCATCGCCAAGCTCTCGAGATCGTAACCGCGGCCCGCGCCGCCCGACCCAAAGCGGAGGAGACCCTTTGAGCGAATACCCCTACGCCGACCGGTTCCCCATCAACCGGACCCTCCCCGAAGAAGGCCGGCCGCGAGAGGAGGTAATGGCGCAGCTGCAAGCGATGGCCAAGGAAGAGGACGCTCTCTGGGAAACGGGCAAGTGCTCGGGCACCATGTACTGCGGCGACCACGAGCACTACGAATTCCTCAACGAGGCGTTCGGGCTGTTCGCCCACGTCAACGCCCTGCAGCGCGACATGTGCCCGAGCTCGACCAATTTCGAAGGCGAGATCATCGCCATGGCCCTCGACCTGTTCCACGCCGACACCGTCGCCGACGCCGGCGCCGGTCCGGGCGGGCTGGTGACGACGGGCGGCACGGGCAGCATCCTGCATGCGGTACTCAGCTACCGCGAGCACGCAGCCAAGCACCGCGGCGTCACCATGCCCAACCTGATCAAGCCTGAGACGGCCCACCCGGCGTTCGACAAGGCCTGCCACCTATTCGGCGTCGAGCTGCGCCGGGCTCCCATAGACCCGGTCACGACCGGGGTGGACGTGAGCTGGGTCGCCGACCACATCGATGAGAACACCGTCGCCCTGATCGGATCGGCTTGCAACTACGGATACGGCACCATCGATCCCATCGCCGAGCTCGGGGCTCTGGCGGGCGGGCGAGGCGTCGGGCTGCACGTTGATGGCTGCCTCGGCGGCTTCATCCTCCCCTTCGGCGAGGAGCTCGGGTACGACATCCCTCCGTTCGACTTCCGCGTTCCCGGGGTGACGAGTATTTCCGCCGACACCCACAAGTACGGCTACGCCCTCAAAGGCACTTCGACGTTGCTGTTTCGCGACAAGGCGCTGCGCGACTCGCAGTATTTCTTCCTCACCGATTGGAGCGGCGGAAAGTACTGTTCGCCCGGGATCGAAGGCTCACGTTCGGGAGGTCTGCTGGCAGCCAGCTGGGCGGCCATGGTCCAGTTGGGTCGGGCCGGCTACCGCCGGTATGCCCAGGCCATCTTCGAGACGGCAGAAGCCATGAAGGCCGCGGTGCGATCCCACCCGGAGCTCCGGATGGTCGGCCGACCGAGCTTCCTGTTCAGCTTCACTTCGGACGTCTTCGACATCTATCACGTCAACGACTTCATGCGCCGGCGGGGCTGGAGGCTCAACGGACAGCAGTATCCCAACGCCCTGCACATGGCCGTGACCCGGCCGCAGACCCAGCCCGGCGTGGCCGAGTCTTTCGCCGTCGACCTGGCCGACGCCGTGGCCCACGCCAACGAGCACGCGTCCGAGTCGCCCGCGTCCGGCGCCATCTACGGAGGCGTGGCCGGCGGGATCAACGACGAGGCCGACGAGTTCATCCGAGCCGTCATGGCAGGCATGCTCGACAAGCAGATGTCGCTGCCCCCGGGGCACCCGGGGTGACCACCGGGGGCGCCCCGCCCCGCGAGGAACGCTTCGTGCTGGCCGTCGATCTAGGCACGGGCGGCCCCAAAGTGGGCCTGGTGTCGCTCGTGGGTCGGGTGGCGTGGCAGGACCACATCCCGGTCAAGACCAATTGGAAAGACGGCGGCGGGGCCGTGCAGGACGCCGACGAATGGTGGCAGATCATTTGCGACGCCACCCGCCGCTCCATGGCCGAGGGCGCCGTGAGCCAGGATCAGGTGGTCGCGGTCAGCGTCACGGGCCAGTGGGCGAGCACCGTCCCCGTCGACGTAGAAGGCCGGCCCGTCTCGGATTGCGTCATGTGGATGGACACCCGAGGCGGCCCGCACTCCCGGAGGGCGCTCGGTGGGCCGGTCGCGGGCTATGCGCCTGCGGCGGCGGCGACCTGGCTGCGTCGCTCTGGTGTGCCGCCCTCGACGGCCGGCGACGACTCGTTGGGTCACATGCTTCATCTGGAGAAAGACCAGCCCCTCGTAGCCAAAGCGGCCCGCTGGTACTTGGAGCCCGTGGACTACCTGTCCATGAGATTCACGGGTGTGGCGGCCGCATCTCCGGCCTCCATGACCGCGGCCTGGCTGACCGACACCCGCCAGCCCGACATCCGGGACTATGACCCGGTGCTGGTCCGCCGCTCGGGTGTCGACGCCTCGAAGCTCCCACCGCTGCGCCCGACCGGCTCGGTCGTCGGCACCGTGCAGGCGGGCGTGGCCATCGAACTGGGCATCCCAGCCAGCGCTCAGGTCGTGACGGGGACCCCGGATCTGCACTCGGCCGCGATCGGGTCGGGCGCCGTGCTCGACTACGAGCCCCACATGGTCATCAGCACGACGTCGTGGATCAGCTGCCCCGTGGAGAAGAAGAAGACGGACCTCATACGGCAGCTGGCCACGGTCCCCGGCCTCACTCCCGACCGGTATTTGCTGGTCAACAACCAGGACACCGCCGGGCGCTGCCTGGAATGGCTGCGGGACAACATCGTCGCCCCTGACGACGGGCTGCCGCCCGGCGGCCAGCACGCCGCGTACGAGGCGCTAATCGATCTAGCGCGTACCGTTCCAGCCGGCAGCGGCAACGTGATCTTCACTCCGTGGCTGATGGGTGAGCGCACTCCCATCGCCGACCGACACGCCCGAGGCGGGTTCCACAACCTGTCGCTGTCCACCGACCGGGCCCACCTGGTCCGGTCGGTGCTCGAAGGCGTGGCCTACAACTCCCGGTGGCTGCTGAACGCGGTCGAGAGGTTCACCGACCGCCGCTTGGAGCCGATCCGCCTGATAGGTGGTGGCGCCCAAGCCGATCTCTGGTGTCAGATCATGGCCGACGTCCTGGACCGCAAAATCGAGCGGGTGGCGCAACCTTTGCACGCCAACCTTCGCGGCGCCGCCATATTCGCCGGCATCGCCCTGGGCGAGGTGCGGACCCAGGAGGTTCGCTCGCTGGTCGACGTCGACGGCGTTTTCCGACCGGACCCGTCCAACCGGGCCGTATACAACCGGCTGTTCGCCGAGTTCCCCAAGCTGTACAAGGCTCAGAAGGGCATGTTCGCCCGCCTCAATCCCAGCCGCTGATCTCGACCTGTGACTCTGCCTAGCATCGGCGCCGATGCGATCGATCGGAAGAGGAGCCCAACGGAAGTGAGCGTGGCCGTGGTCGCCGGCAACCCCAAGCCGGCTTCGAGGACGCTCGACGCGGCCATCAGGGTGGCGACCAGGCTCGGCGGCGCTCCGCCCGAAGTGGTGATCGACGTAATAGAGCTGGGCGGCGGGCTGCTCAGGTGGGGCGACCCGGCCGTGACGGAGGCGATATCAGCGGTGCAGGGCTCCCCAGCGGTGGTGGTCGCCTCCCCGACGTACAAAGCCAGCTTCACCGGGGTGCTGAAGCTCTTCCTGGACCAGTTCGGAGCCGGCGGGTTGACCGGCGTCGTGGCCTTCCCGCTGATGCTGGGCGGAGCCTGGCAGCACGCCCTCGCTCCCGAGGTCTTCTTGAAGCCGGTGCTCGTCGAACTCGGCGCGACATGCCCCGTCCGGGGCCTGTACTTACTCGATTCCGACTACGAGTCGCCACCGGGGTTGGACGATTGGATTGCGGCCGCCAGCCGATTCGTCTGAAGGTAGCGTCACGGTCGAGCAGGCATTAACGGCTGAGCGCCCTATCGATCGGGGAGGTCTGTTGTTTCAGAGGATTGCAGTGGTCAACCGGGGCGAGGCGGCGATGCGATTCATCCATGCCGCACGCGAGTTTCGGCCCCGCTCTGGTCGTCCCTTGCACACGATCGCTCTATACACGGCCGCCGAACCGCGGGCGATGTTCGTGCGCGAAGCCGACGAGAGCTTCGAAATTTCGTCTTCGTCGATCAATCCCTACCTCGACTACCAGGAGCTCGAGCGGGCGTTACGGGCTACCGCGGCAGAAGCCGTGTGGGTGGGCTGGGGGTTCGTCGCCGAGCACGCCGCGTTCGCGGACCTTTGTGAGCGCATGGGAGTCGTGTTCATCGGACCGCCTGGCCCGGTAATGCGCCGGTTGGGCGACAAGATCGGGAGCAAGCTGCTGGCCGAGGAAGCCGGAGTGCCGGTGGCGGCGTGGAGCGGTGGGGCGGTGCTTACCCTCGAGGATGCTGCCATCCAAGCGGACCGGATCGGCTATCCCGTCATGGTCAAGGCGACCGCCGGCGGGGGTGGCCGGGGCATCCGTTTCGTCGGATCCGCCGACGACCTGGCGCCAGCTTGGGAAGGAGCCACCCGAGAGGCGGCGGGTGCGTTCGGCGACGCCACTCTGTTTTTGGAGAGGGTGGTCACGGGCGCCCGCCACGTCGAAGTGCAGGTGGTCGCAGACAACTTCGGGACCGTGTGGGCGGTAGGAGTAAGAGACTGCTCGGTCCAGCGCCGCAACCAGAAGATCATCGAGGAGTCGGCCTCCACCGCGATGGGACCCAAGGTTGAGGCAGAAGCGAAGGCGGCCGCGGTGAAGTTGGCCGGCGCCGCCGGGTACCGCAACGCTGGCACGGTCGAGTTCCTATACCAGCCGGCCGAAGAGCGTTTGGCGTTCTTGGAGGTCAACACCCGCCTTCAAGTCGAGCATCCGGTGACCGAGCTGACCACGGGTCTGGACCTCGTCGAACTGCAGCTTCAGGTCGCTCACGGCGAGCCGTTGGAGGGCGAGCCGCCGCGACCTCGGGGGCATGCCATCGAGGTTCGGCTCAACGCCGAGGACCCCGACGCCGGCTTCGCGCCCGCTCCAGGAGTAGTGGTCCACGCATCGTGGCCGTCGGGCCCGGGCATCCGGGTGGACACGGGTTACGCGGCCGGCGACGTGATCCCGTCTCAGTTCGATTCCATGGTGGCCAAGGTGCTGTCGTGGGGTCCGGACCGCGAGGCGGCGCGCCGGCGGTTGCGGCGGGCGCTGGCTGACACGACGGTGCTGGTCAGCGGCGGTACCACGAACAAGGCGTTCGCGGCTCAGCTGCTCGACCATCCCGACTTCGTGGCGGGGAAGCTGTCGACCAGCTGGCTGGACGAGCTCATGGAGCGCGATGGAGGGCGGCTGGTCGAAGGACGCAGCGACGTGGCCCTTCTCACCGCGGCCGTTTCGGACTATGACGTCCATGCCGCCACCGAGCGTGACCGGTTCTTCGCCGCGGCAGCACGCGGCCGAGCCCAAGGCGGCCACGACATCGGCCATGCCGCGGAGCTGCAATACGACGGCCATTCGTACCGGATCGCGGTGGGCCAGACCGGCCCCGGTCGCTACCGGCTGGTAGCCGAGGGCGACGTCATCGACCTCGAAGTGGACCGGCTGGGCCAGTTCGAGGGTCGCGTCAGGATCGACGAGCGCCGATTCCGGGTCGTGGCCCTACTCTCGGGCACCGAGAACCTGGTTGAAGTGGACGGTGTCCCGCACCGGGTAGCCCACGAAGAGGCCGGCGCGGTCCGGGCCCCGGCACCGGGTGTGGTGGTCGACTTGCGGGTCCAGCCGGGCGACGAGGTCAGCGCGGACACTCCCGTGGCGGTCGTAGAGAGCATGAAGATGGAAGTGGTGATTCGGGCCGGCGTCGCCGGTCGGGTGTCAGAGGTGCTCGTGGCGCGCAACGTCCAAGTCGATGCCGGAGCTCCGCTCGTCCGCGTCGAGGTGGCTACCGGCGACTCGGTGCCGCATCCGACCACGCCCGTCGGTTTTCAATCCTTGGTCCGTCCCTCGGGCTCTGCCGGTGGACCCGCGGTGCGCTGCCTGGACGCGCTGGAAGACATGCGCAACTCGGTGTTGGGGTACGACCTCTCGGCCTCGGACATTTACCGGGTCGTAGCCGAGTACCGGCTCCACCGGGCGTCGGCCGTAGGCGAAGGGCCGGCCGTGGTCAACGCTGAGATGGAGCTGCTCACCGTCTTCGGCGACTTGTGCATGTTGAGCCGCAACCGGCGCAACGACGACGAGGACGACGCAACCCACAATCCGCGTGGCTATTTCATCTCTTACCTGCAGACTCTGGATGCCGAGCGATCCGGTCTACCGGAGCGGTTCACGGATCGGCTACAAACGGCCCTGGCTCATTATGGCGTCGCCGGCCTCGAGCCCAGCCCGGCTCTACAGGGCAGCCTGTATTGGATGTACCTGGCTCAGAAGCGCGTCGCGGCGCAGCTACCAGCCGTCCTTGCCGTGCTCGAGCAGCAACTGGAAGGTGCCGAAGCCTTCGCCCACGGTCAAGAGGACCGATTGCTGGACACGTTGGATCACCTCATCGTCGCCACCCAGGTGCGGCATCCGGTGGTCGGCGACCTGGCTCGTAGCGTGCGTTTCACCCTCTTCGATCACCCCGTGATCGCGGCCGAGCGCACCCGGGTGATCGGCGAGATGGCCGCCAACCTGGACCGCCTCGGAGACGAGAACTTGGATCCGGCGGCGCGAGCAGACCTGGTCCGCAAGATGGTGGACTGCCCGTTGCCTCTGATCGACCTGATGGGGGAGCTCAAAGGCCACGACGAGGTCCGATCCCGGCCCGACCTCATCGACGTGCTCACCCGGCGGTACTACCAGGTCAAAGACGGCCTCGAGGTCGGTTGGAGCTGGGCAGGGAACCGCCGGGTGGTCACGGCGCGCTACACCCAGAGCGACCGGGTGGTAGATGTCGTCGCCGCCGACTTCGGTCGGGCGGAGTTGTCCGACCCGGAAGCCTTGGCCCATCTGCTCTCATCCCAAGCAACCGCAGCCGCGGTGGCCGATCTGTACGTCAAATGGGGTGAGGGCCAGCCCGACCCGGATGTTTTGCTGGAACGGGTATCGGCCGGAGTAAAAGCGGTCGGGCCGTCGGCTGCAATCGAGCGCATCACCGTGACGCTCACGGGCTGGGTAGACCCCCAAGACGCGGGGGTAGAGCGATTCACATTCGTCCTCGATGGCGGGAAGTTCGTCGAAAACCGGGCCTTGCGAGGCTTGCACCCGATGATCGCCGAACGCCTTCAGCTCTGGCGGCTGACCAACTTCAATGTCGACCGGCTTCCGTCGGCCCGGCACGTCTACCTCTTCAAATGCACCGCTCGGGACATTCCGACGGATCAGCGGTTGGTCGCGCTCGCCGAGGTGCGGGACCTGACCCCACTGCGAGACGGAATCGGTGTGGTGGCGGCCTTGCCCGAACTCGAACGGGTCCTGGCCAGCTGCCTCGACGCCATCCGCCGGGCCCGGGCATCGCGCCCACCAGCCGCCCTCCCCCAGCTCAACCGGATCCTCCTGTATGCCTGGCCGTTGATCGACGTGCCCATCGACGAACTGCTCTCGGTCGTGTCGAGGCTGGCCCCCACCACCGACGGATTGGATCTCGAGCAGGTCATCTTCCAAGGCCGCATCGCCACCCCCGACGGCGGGGCCGAGCCGATCGTGGTGCGGGTTTCGCGCCCTCCGGGCACGGGCCTCACCATTCGGATCACCGACCCGCCCACCGCTCCCATGCAGCCGCTCGACGCCTACGGTCAGAAGCTCCTTCAAGCTCGCCGTCGTGGCGCCGTGTACCCGTACGAGCTCATTCCGATGCTCCTCACCGAAGGCACCGCTTCGACGGCGGCTCGAGGCTCTTTCGTCGAATACGACTTCGACGAGGAAGGGCGGCTGGTGCCGGTGCAGCGGCCGTACGGTCAAAACACCGCAGCCGTGGTCGTCGGTCTGGTGTCTACTCCGACGGCTCGCTACCCAGAGGGAATGACCCGGGTGGCGATATTGGGCGACCCGACGAAAGGGCTCGGGTCCCTCGCCGAGCCTGAGTGCCGCCGGGTATGCGCGGCGTTGGACCTGGCCGAGTCTCGCGGCGTTCCTGTCGAGTGGTTCGCGTTGTCGTCTGGAGCCAAGATCGCTATGGACAGCGGAACCGAGAACATGGACTGGATCTCGTACGCCTTGAGGCGCATCGTGCACTTCACTCAAGCCGGTGGCGAAATCAACCTGATCGTGGCGGGGATCAACGTCGGCGCCCAGCCATATTGGAACGCGGAAGCGACGATGCTGATGCATACCCGAGGCATCCTGGTGATGACACCTGACAGCGCCATGGTCCTGACCGGCAAGCAGGCGTTGGAATATTCAGGCGGCGTGGCGGCCGAGGACAACTTCGGGATCGGTGGGTTCGACACGGTGATGGGACCCAACGGGCAGGCCCAATACTGGGCTCCGGACCTGGCCTCGGCGGCCGAGTTGCTGTTCGCCCACTACGCCTTCACCTACGTGGCACCTGGTGAACGCTTCCCACGTCGGGCGGTCACCGGCGACCCCTCGACCAGAGACATCTCGGACTACCCCCACATCGTCGAAGGCATCGAGTTCACAAAAGTCGGAGACATCTTCTCGGCGGTCTCCAATCCCGACCGGAAGAAGCCATTCGACATCCGCACGGTGATCCGAGCGGTGATCGACCAGGACCGGCCCCCCCTCGAGCGGTGGCCGCAGATGCGCGACGCGGACACCGCCGTGGTGATGGATGCGTGCTTGGGAGGACAGACGGTCACCATCATCGGCGCCGAGTCGAAGGCGCTGCCTCGGCGCGGCGTCCTGCCGGCTGACGGTCCGAGCCAGTGGTCCGCTGGCACCCTGTTTCCCCAGTCGTCGAAGAAAGTGGCCAGGGCCATCAATGCGGCCAGCGGCATCCGCCCGCTGGTGGTGCTCGCCAACCTGTCGGGTTTCGACGGGTCTCCGGAGTCGTTGCGAAACCTTCAACTCGAATACGGGGCCGAGATCGCCCGGGCCGTGATCAACTTCGACGGCCCCATCGTGTTCTGCGTGATCTCTCGGTATCACGGCGGCGCGTTCGTCGTGTTCTCGGCTCGCCTAAACGACAACATGGAGGTGGCGGCCGTCGAGGGCTCGTTCGCTTCGGTCATCGGCGGGCCTCCTGCCGCGGCCGTCGTGTTCGTCGGAGAAGTAAACACCCGCACCGATGGTGACAGTCGCCTCGTCGACCTTCGGGCTCGACTGGCCGACGCCGACGGCTCGGCCGCGGCCCGGCTACGGGCCGAACTGGAGGAAGCTCGGGGCGTCGTCCGCTCTGAGAAGCAAGGCGAGGTGGCCGATGAGTTCGAGCGAATCCACACCATCGAACGGGCCCGCCAGGTCGGATCCATCCACGTGATCATCCCGGCCGACCGGCTGCGGCCGTACCTGATCGACGCGGTAGAGCGCGGCATGCGACGAGCCGTCGAATCGACCTGACCCCGACCTACGGCTGGGGAGGGACGGCGCCGGCTGAGGCGGACTCGACGGTCGGCATGGCGCCCAAAGCTTCAGTCGAGCGCTTGGGTCCTTTCACTCCCTCCGCCGCGCCAGCCGAGGCCGATCCGTCTAAGATACGCGACAGAGGCTCGAAACTGTCGAAGACGGGCGGGCCCCAGGGTACGAGGAGGGCAGGCTATGCGAGAGAAGCCGGACGCGTCGGGGTGGGGACCCTTGGACAAACGCCTGAGCCGCCGAGACGTCCTGATGGGCGGCGCCGCGCTGGGCGTCGGAGCGGCCATCGGCAAGACCGGGCTCACTTCGCGACAGGGTCGTCTCATCGAGTCCGCCCTCGCTTCTAGCGGCGGCAGCTCGATCCGTGACATCCAGCACGTCGTGATCCTGATGCAGGAGAACCGCTCCTTCGACCACTACTTCGGGACCATGCCGGGCGTGCGCGGTTTCAACGACAAGAAGGCCCGCCAGTCCTATTCGGGAGGACCGAAGACCAATCCCTCGACGGTCTTCAACCAGACGATGGTCAGCGGTTCCCAAACGCTGTACCAGCTCGCCGACGGCGAGACCTCGCTCGGACCGTTCGAGCTATTCAGCAACCCGCCTACCGTCGACGGCCAGACGACCAACGACATCACCCACGACTGGGGTCCCCAGCACATGGCGTGGAACGACGGGTCGATGGACCAGTTCGCGGTGCAGCACCTGATGTGGGATGGCACGGCGCCGTTGCAGCTATCCCCGCCGCCGGGTCAGTCAAACGTCCCCAACGGGATCACCACTATGGGGTATTACCGCAGCGCGGACCTGCTCACATTCTACCGCGCCCTCGCCGAATCCTTCACGATCTGCGACGGGTACCACTGCTCGGTGCTGGGGCCGACCGACCCCAACCGGCTCATGTGGATGTCGGGCACCATCGGTGCGACGGGCTTGGACGCGCAAGGCAACTCCAACGGCGGACCGATCCTCGAGACCTACGTGCAGACCCGTCCCGAGAAGTACGGCACGCTGTCGTGGAAGACGATGCCGGAGGTACTGACCGACAACAGCGTGTCATGGAAGGTGTACCAGGACCCCACCTCCACCCTCCTTTTCAACGTGCTCCCGTACTTCTCGAGCTTTTTCACGCCGTCCACCCCGACCGAGATCGAGAACGCCGCCAATGGGCTCACGCCGGTGTACCCGGCTGGGTTCGCGGCCGACGTCGTCGCCGGCACCCTCCCGCAAGTCTCATGGATCATGCCGCCGCTGCCGAACTGCGAACACCCGGCCGTGCCGCCCGCCTACGGCGAATACCTGGTGTCGGAGATCCTCGAGACCTTGCTGCTCAACCCTGACGTTTGGGCCACCACCGTGTTCCTCGTCCTGTACGACGAGAATGGGGGCTTCTTCGACCACGTGCCGCCGCCGACACCCGGCCCTCTGGTGACCCTGACCAACGGCGTCACGCCTCCTTCGAGCTCTACCTACGCCGGCGAGTACACGACCGCAGCTGCGCTGGCGTCGGTATATCCGACCTCGTCGCCTGGCGACAGCCAAGGCGTCCTCGGGCCGGTCGGTCTGGGTTTCCGCGTCCCGTGCCTGGTCGTTTCGCCTTTCAGCGCGGGGGGTTGGCTCTGTCCGGACCTCTTCGACCACGTGTCGACCCTCAAGTTCATCGAGAAGCTGTTCCTTCCGGCCGGCACGCTGATGGGATCCGACGGGCTCGAGATCTCACCGTGGCGCTACAACACCGTCGGCAACATGAGCGCAGCGCTGCCGGCCCTTCACGACCCGGTCGACACCGTACCGACGCTGCCGGCCACTTCCATGACCGACCCCGACGTGGCCCAACAGGCGCTGATCAACGCCCTGCTCGGTACCGAGGACTATGGCGTGGCCTACCCGCCGCCGACGCAGAACAACGGCATTCCCGGCCCCGACCAGGACTCCACCAAGCTCCGGCGCACACCCAAATGAGGGCCGGCTCCACCGACCAGGTCAGGCGTTGACGTTGACTTCAACGTCCGACGCGACCTGCCGCGAGCGCCCTACTCATCGCGTCGCTTGCGACTTCACGTAGTCGTAGAAGGACCGCATGTCGGGCGAGATCTGGGCCAGTTCGATGTATGGGACTCCGGAAACCGAGCCGTCGAGGTAGGCGAAGGCCATGGCGCCATCAGCCATCACGCCCCGTTGCACCACCTGTATCCCTTGCGCGGCGGCCTCGCTTTCGGCGACTGCGAGGTCCTCGGTCTCGAAGCAGATGTGATGCAGCCCACCGCCCGCGGTGGCCAGGAACTCCGTGTAAATGCTGTCGCCGCGCACCGGCTGGATCACTTCCAGTTGCATATCCCCGAGATAAGTCAACGAGACGTGGGCCACGAAATCGGCGGGCTCCCCCCGGTAGGTGCACGTCTCCGGGCTGAAGTGCACGTCGGGTATCCGGGTCCACGCGCCCGCGCCGACCTGGTCGGTGAGGAACCTCTCGGTCGAGTCACCGTCGACGGTGACCCACGCGGTCTGGACGATCGGTCCTTGGCAAATGGTCATAGTCGTGGCCTCCCGGCATGGCTGATGGTCCACTGAACCAGCCCGCACCGTACTGGCCCCATCCTGGTGATGCCCTTCGGGTGATTCGGGAGAGGCGGGTGCATCCGGGTCTCGCTCAGGGTGGCTACGGTGGCGAGCGATGAGCACGGCAGCCGAAGGTGAAGGGCGCTTTCCTGACGGCTTCTTGTGGGGGACCGCGACCGCCGCCCACCAGATCGAAGGTGGCAACTTCAACAACGACTGGTGGGCATGGGAGCACGACCCCTCTTCCGGGTGCGCCGCACCCAGTGGAGACGCCTGCGACTCATTTCACCGCTGGGACCAGGACGTCGAGCTGGTAGCCGGCCTGGGCCTGGGCGCTTACAGGTTCTCCCTCGAGTGGAGCCGGATAGAGCCGGCGCCGGGCGAGTACTCGCTGGCCGCCCTCGAGCACTACCGAACCATGTGCGCGGCATGCGTTGACCGAGGCTTGAACCCCGTAGTCACCTTCCATCACTACACCATCCCTCGCTGGCTATCAGACCGCGGTGGCTGGGAAGCTCCCGACGCGCCCGAGTGCTTCGCCCGATTCGTGGCCCGGGCCGGCGCCCACCTGGGCGACGTCATCGGCCGGGCGTGCACCATCAACGAGCCGAACGTCATCGGCGTGATGGGCTACTCCATGGGCGAGTTCCCTCCCGGCGTCAGAAACGAACTCGACCGACACCTGGCTGTGAGCGACGCCCTGGTGCGGGCCCATCGCCTGGCCGTGGATGCGCTGCGTTCGGGGCCGGGACGATTCCCGGTGGGCCTGACGCTCTCGATGGCCGAGCTGACCGCCGAAGAGGGCGGCCAGTCGATCCGCGACGCGGCGGAGGAGATACTCGAGAACACCTTCCTGCGAGCCACCGACGACGACGATTTCATCGGCGTTCAGTGCTACACGCGCATCCACTTCGGGCCGGCCGGGCAGGCCGCCGACGACCCGGCCGTGGCCCAGACCCAAATGGGCTACGAGTACTGGCCGCAAGTCGTCGAGTACACGGTGCGCAGGGCGGCCAGTTACACGGGCATTCCGGTCCTCGTCACCGAAAACGGGATCGCCACTGACGACGACTCGGTGCGCATCCGGTACATCGCCGAGGCTCTGGAGGGAGTGCTTCGCTGCCTTGCCGACGGCGTCGACGTTCGCGGGTACTTCGCCTGGAGCCTGTTGGACAACTTCGAGTGGACCCACGGGTACCGGCCCAAGTTCGGCCTGTTCGAAGTGGACCGGAAGACCTTCGAACGTCGCCGCAAACCCAGCGCGCGGTGGTTGGGCAGAGTGGCCCAGGCCAATGAGCTCGTAACCGCCGACGGTTGAAGCCTTAACCCTCCCCGAGGACCCAGGACATCCCGCCGGAAAGGTGCCGCAAGTAGACAGGGCTTTCCCAGGCGGCCGGGAAGTGGCCGAGAGAGGTGTAAAACACCCGCCCGGATCCCTCCGTGAAACACCAACACAGGGGTAGGCCGAAAGCCGGCAGCCTGGCCCCGGGCCGCTCCATGTCGAGCTGGCCGTCGGCCACGCGCAGCAGCACGCGGGCGTCGGCGCGTAGGTCGCGGAACAAGTACACCTCGTCGTGGCACGCCCAGCTGTCGCCGAGGTGCTCGGTGGCCGGGTGGGCCGGGTCGGTGACCTCGGCATCGAAAATCTGGGTCCACGGGTGACCGTCGAACCGGGCCCCGAGCAGGGTGACGTAGTCGTCCCATCCGACGCAGGAATCGGTGGCAGAGTGGACGCCGACGATGCCGAGGCGTCCCGATCGGACGCCCTCGGAAATGGCCGAGCGCTGCTCTGGCGACCAGGGAGTTTCTCCGATCGTGAACAGAGCCAGCACCCCGCCCGCGGCGAGGTCTACCGGGTCGATATGAGACACATCCGAGACGGTCCGTGGCCGAAGCCCAGCCAACCCGGCGAGCTCTGCGAGCGCCACCGCTGATTGAGGGAGCACGCCGTGCACCCCAGCGGGCCCGTCGCGGTATGGAGCCACCTGGGTGACGACGAACAGGGTCTTATCCATGCCGCGAAGTTGGTGGTCCGATACGGCCGTCAGTAGGCGGCCGTGATGGATTCGATGCGCGCCAGCAGGTCATCGTCGAGGCGGTCGCGCACCTCCAGAGCGGCCATGTTCTCCTGGACCTGCTGCAAACCGCTCGCACCGGTCATTACCGTCGAAACGTTCGGGTTGCGGATGCACCAGGCCAGGGCCAGCTGGGCCGTGGTGCACTCGAGGTCGACGGCCACCTTGCCCAACTCAGCGACGATGGCATTGACCCTGGGGTCGACGAGAACGTCGCGCAACCACTCGTAACCTTCGAGCGACGCCCGGCTGCCGGTGGGAACACCGCCGGCGTACTTGCCCGACAGAAGGCCCGAGGCGAGCGGGCTGTAGGTGGTCAGTCCCAGCCCTATCTCGTCGTAGAGCGGCGCGTACTCCTGTTCGACGCGTTCACGCCAGAACAGGTTGTACTGGGGCTGCTCGACCACCGGCTTGTGGAGGTGGTTGCGATCGGCGAAGTCCCACGCGGCGCGGATCTCGTCGGCTGACCATTCCGATGTCCCCCAGTACAGCGCTTTGCGGTCGCTGACGATGTCGGACATGGCCCACACGGCCTCCTCGATGGGCGTTTCGGGATCGGGGCGATGGCAGAAAACTAGGTCCACGAAGTCCACCCCCAATCGTTCGAGCGAGCCGTCGATGGCCTGCATCAGATACTTGCGGTTGAGGGTGTCCTTCATGTTGACGTCGTCGTGAATGCCCCAGAACAACTTGGTGGACACGACGTAGCTGTAGCGCTCCCAACCCAGGCGAGCTATGGCCTGGCCCATGATGCGCTCGGACTCGCCGCCCGCGTACGACTCGGCGTTGTCGAAAAAGTTGACCCCAACCTGGCGCGCCGCCGCCAGACAGTCAGCGGCCAACCCCACGTCCACCTGGGGCCCGAAGGTGACCCACGACCCGAGCGACAAAACGCTCACTTTCAATCCGGTTTTCCCCAACCGGCGGTATTCCATCTCCACGGCTGGCCCCCTTTGCTCTGGTTGTCTACCAGGTACTGTGACACGCGCGCCCGACCGCCATCGACGCCGGCTGCCACGGTCGTGGGATGGCGGGCCAGTGACGTGGGGAGTCGAGGTCTGATGCAGGTCACCATCATCGGCGGAGGCAGCTACCAGTGGGGCCCAAAGCTCGTCACCGACCTGCTCCGGGTGCCGTCCCTGGCCGACATGCATCTGGTCTTGGAGGACATCGACCCTGGCCCCCTCGAGAAGCTGGGGGCCTACGCCCGCATGGCCGACCAGCAAATGGGCACCAAAGCCACCATCACGACTACCACCGACCAGCGGGCCGCGCTTTCCGGCGCCGACTTCGTAGTGGTCACCATCTCCACGGGCGGCTTCGAAGCGATGTCCGTGGACCTCGAGGTCCCCGCCCGTCACGGCATCTTCCAATCGGTGGGGGACAGCGTCGGGCCAGGTGGAATCAACCGGTCCCTCCGCAACGTCCCCATCCTGGTGGGCATCGGCCGCGACATGGAGGAGTGCTGCCCGGACGCGTGGATGCTCAACATCACCAATCCCATGTCCTGTCTCACCCGGGCCGTGTGCCGTGAGACCCGCATCAAAGCGGTGGGGCTGTGTCATGAAGTCGGCAACTTCTGCATGGACCTCGCCATCGCGGTGGGCAAACCGCACCACGTGGTGCGACCGGTGGTGGCCGGCGTCAACCACTTCCCCGTGGTGTGCGAACTCGACGTGGACGGCGCGGACGGCCTGGCCCTGATGGCGTCCATGGTCGACGAACTCGGCGGCCTCGATGCCATCGCTCCCGACCCGGCCCGGCCCGATCCCGAACCGTTCTCGGTGCTCGACTTCGCCACCCGCCACGTGCTCAAGCTCACCCTCCTCGACCGCTACGGCGCCTTTCCGGCAGCCGGCGACCGGCACGTGGCCGAGTTCCTGCCGTCCGTGCTCACTCGGGCGTCGGGGTGGGGGGCGACTTGGGGAATCGACCTGACCCCCATCGAGCTGCGGCAGGAGCATCAGGACGGATACGTGGCGGACGTCGACGCAGTTCTGGCCGGCGAGAGCCCCTTGCCAACCTGGGATTCGGGCGAGCTGGTTGCGCCGGTGATCGACTCGCTCATCACCGACACGGCCCGTGAGCTCCCCCTCAACCTTCCCAACGACGGACAGTGCCCCGACCTCGACGCCGGCTCGGTCGTCGAGTCCATGTGCCTCGTCGACGCCTCAGGCATACGTGGCCGCGACCGAGCGCACCTCCCCGCCCCGCTGGCTGAGCTTCTACGCCGCCACACTGCTGTCCACGAGCTGACCGTCAGCGCCGCCCTGAGCGGCGACCGGGCGCTGGCGGGAGCGGCCTTCGCCCTCGACCCGCTGGCGGGGCGCGGCGACCTGCGCGACACCGAGGCCATGGCGGACGAGCTCCTGGCCGAGACCGCCCGATGGCTGCCGCGGTTCGCGAGCTGACATGGAACCCCGCGTGAAAGGGAGGACCGCGTGATCTCAGAGATCGGGACATGAAGGACGGCTTCATCGGGGTGGAAGCCATGGACGCGAGATGAGCCAGGCATCCGCTCCGGACCCGCTCAAAGGCCCGGCACTGATACTCGCCGCCGATCATCGCGCTCGCGGCTTGATCACAATCGAGCGGTATACCGACTACGTGGCCGCCTTGCGGGCTGCGCTGGGGCATTGCGACGGCGTCCTGGCCAGTGCGCAGCCGCTGGTGGACCTGGCCGAGTCCGGGGCGCTGACCGAGCGCCATCGCACTTACTTGTCGATCAACCGCACCGGGTTGGCCGGGTCGGTGTTCGAGCTCAACGACAGGCTGGTGGCAACGGTTGGCCGAGCCGCGGCTGAGGGGTGGACGGGCATCAAGCACATGACGCGCATCGACCTTTCGGAGGCGCACACTGCCGATGCCCTCGAACTGCTGGGACGCGTGCTGGAAGAAGCCCGCGCCGCTGGCCTCGAGGCGTTGGTGGAATCGGTTCCCTGGCGCCGCGGCCACATGGTGAGCGACACCGAATCAGTGGTGATGGCGGCGGTGATCGCCCACGACATGGGTGCGCCCGTGCTCAAGGTTCCTGTGCCCGATGCCCCGGCGGGAGAAGCTCGCCAGATGGCCGTGGCCAGGGTGGTGGCGTCGGTGGGGACGCCCGTCTTATTTCTCGGCGGGCCCCGTCGCAGCCAGCCCGGGCGTGACCCCGACGGAGCGGACGGCTCGAACGACGAGGACGCCGCCACCCGGCGCACCGTGCTCGCTCAGGTCACCGACGTGATGGCCGGCGGAGGGGCGGGAATGGCCCTCGGCCGGGTGCTGTACCAAGACCCCGAACCTGCGATCTTGGCCCGCCGCGTGGCGGACGTCGTCCACGGACGGTGATACTCACCATCGACCTCGGCACCTCGGCCACCAAGGCGGCGACGTGGGACGACAACGGCTTGGTTGGTGGGGGCCGCGCCCATCTCACCACCTTGCATCGCGGTGGGGGGATGGCCGAGCAGGACCCCACCGCGTGGTGGCGGTCACTCGTTGATGCCTGTGCCGCCGCTGGTGCCCGGACTGGTTTCAGGGGCCTGGACCCGGTCGACGGCGTGGTTTTCGCCTCGGCCCGTCAGACATTCGTCCCCGTCACCGCCGAGGGCGAACCCGAAGGGCTGGCGTTGGTGTGGTCCGATCGGCGCGCCGTCGCCGAGGCCACCGAGTTGGGGCTGGAATGCGGAGGCGCAGACGCCGTTCGACGCCGGACGGGCGCCGTGCTCGACGGCGCTGCCGTCGCCGCCAAAGTGGCCTGGCTGGCCAACCGCGAGCCGGACCGACTGGCCAGCTCGGCGTGGATCCTCTCGGCGCGTGACCTAATGGCATGGAAGCTGACCGGAACGGTGGCTACCGACGCCACGCTGGCCTCGGCCACAGGCTTGTACGACGTCGAGGGCCACGAGGTTCCCGAGCTCGTCGGCTCGGCCGCCGGCAAGCTGCCCGAAGTGGTCGGGCCCGACACCGTCATAGGAAAGATGCGGCCCGAGCCGGCCCGAGCCCTCGGTTTGCGTGCAGGTATCCCGGTCGTCATCGGCGCCGGCGACCGACCCTGCGAGGCCTTGGGCACGGGCGCGTCGCCAGAGCGACCGATGGTGGCTTGGGGCACCACGGCCAACGTGTCGGTTCCACTGCCGAACCGTCCCGACCCGGTCCCCCTCGGCGTGACGGTAACCAGGGGTGCGCTGGGCGGCTGGCTGCTCGAAGGTGGATTGTCGGCGGCGGGCTCCCTCCTGGCCTGGCTCAGCGACCTGACGGGGGTATCCGTCGAAGATCTCGGGTGCCAGGCCGCCGCCCGCCCGCCTGGGGCGGGCGGCGTGCTGGCGCTGCCCTGGCTGGGTGGTGCCCGGGCTCCCTGGTGGCGCGACGATGCCCTGGCCGGCTTTGTCGGACTGAGATTCGACCACGGGCCGGTCGACCTGGCCCGGGCCGTGCTGGAGGCGGTCGCCTTCGACGTGGCGCGCTGCCTGGACGCCATGAGCGCCTCGGTGGTTGGCCCGAAAGGGTTGGCGATCGGCGGTAGTGCGGCCACCGGACCGGCTTGGACCCAAGTGCTGACAGGGATCACCGGCCTGACGGCGGTGCAGCGGCGGTCGGGGGAGGCGGCCATGGCTGGAGCCGCCTTGTTGGCCTCCGAGGCGCTGGGCGCCGGCTTCCACCTCGAACGACTCGACCCGGTGACGGCGGAGACGACCCCCCCTCCCGAGATGGTGCTTCGCTATGCCGAGCTGCGACCGGGCGCCGACCGGGTCGCGGCCGCCGCCTTGATGCTCAACGGCGACGCTTCGTGACGGCGCCCTGATGCAGGAGGGGGAGGCAGTGCCAGACGACGGTCAGGCGCTCTTCGCGTTTGCCGTTCCGGACGAGCTCCTGAAAGAAGCGCTCGCCAAGAGCCGTCACAAGGACGCCGTGGCCGACGTGGCCCTCATGCCAGGTACGGGGGAGGGCAAGCCGCCCCCGCTCATGGGCATCTTACGGACGGGCGGGTTCGCACCGTTGGTGCTGCTCACCGCAGGCGCCATCGTCCCGGCCACCTTCGGCAACGGCATCAACCTCGTCGGCAACAACTTGGAGAAGTCGTTCCACTTGCACGACGCCGGACTGGGGGCGGTCGTTTTCGTGGTCTCGGTGGCTCAGCTGCTGTGGGCCGTGCCCCTGGCGCTGTGGGCCGACCGGGGCAGCCGCAAGGTCGTCGCCGCCGTTGCCCTGCTGGTGTTCGCCGTGGTGGCACCGTTGATGGCGCTGTCGCCCAACGTCTGGTGGTTTACCTTCCTCTACCTGATCGCCTCGGTGGGCAGCGCCGTCAATCTCACGGTGCACAACTCATACCTGGCGGACGCCTATCCCACCGAAGGGCGCAGCCGGATCTTCAGCTGGCACTACCTCTCGGACCCCATCGCCCAAACCGTCGGCATCCTCGTCTTCGGATACATCGTCGCCTATACCAACAACTGGCGTTGGGGGCTCATGGTTGCGGCCGCCGGCATACCCATCAGCCTCCTGCTGTTTACGTTGCCCGAGCCCGACAAGGGCACCAACGAGTCGAGCCACATCCTCAAGGCGTCCGGCATGGACGCCCAATCCCAGCAGGAGCAAGCGCCACGCGTGCTTCTCGGTTCCGCCGTCACCAGGCTGTTGCGGATACGGTCGCTGTACTACGAGCTCGTAGCCGTGGCCGTGCTCGGATTCGTCTCCATCAGCTCTTCGCTCTTCGGCAACCTGTATTTCGTTCGCGTCTGGCACCAGAACACCACTCAGCGAAGCGACATCTATTCGATCATCGGCCTGGCCGCCTTTCTGGGGCTGCCGGTGGCCTACACGGTGGGCGACCGCCTGTTTCGCCGTGCCCCCCAAGCGCCGCTCGTGCTGGCAGGTATCTGCATCACGGTGTACGGCACGTTGTTCACCATCTCGCTCTACATGCCTCGGCTGTGGCTGGTGGTGGCGTTCCAGCTGCTGGCCAATGCGGCGGTCGCGCCCATCGCAATCGCCATCTTCCAAACACTGGCGGCCACGGCTCCCCCGGAGATGCGCACCATCTGCTTCGCCATGTTCGGGGTCTACGCCGCCGTCTTCGGTGGCTTCGCGGGAGGCATCGTGCTGGGCGCCATCAGCGACGCCACCAACGTGACCACCGCCCTCACGTTCATAGGACCGGTTTGCGCCGTCGGCGGGGCGTTATTGGCGGTCGGATCGCGCTTCGTCCGTCGCGACATCACCCTCGTCATCGAGGACGTCCTCGAGCGCTACGCCGAGGGCAGGCGCCGGAACTCGGGAGGGGCCATTCCCGCCCTGCAAGTGCACGACCTCGACTTCTCCTACGGCACCCAGCAGGTCCTATTCGACGTCAACGTCGAGGTGGCCGAGGGTGAGATCGTGGCGCTGCTGGGGACCAACGGAGCGGGGAAGAGCACCCTGCTACGGGCGGTGTCCGGCCTCGACCACCCGCATCGCGGGGTGATCCGTATTTTCGGCGTCAACTGCACCTATCTCGAACCGGAGCAGATCATCGACCGGGGGGCGGCGCTTCTGGTGGGGGGCAAGATGACTTTCGCCGGGCTCACCGTGCGCGACAACCTCCGCATCGGCGAGCACTCACTTCGCCGGGACGGATCCCGGGCCAAGCGGGCTCTGGACGAGGCCATCGGCCTGTTCCCCGAGCTCGAGGACCGCCTCGAGCAGCCGGCCGGGACGCTTTCGGGCGGGGAGCAGCAAATGCTGGCCCTCGCCCGGGTGATGATGACCAAGCCTCGCCTTCTGATGATCGACGAACTGGCGCTCGGACTGGCCCCGATGACCGTGGAACGCTTGCTCGAAATCGTTCGAGCCGTCAACGCGTCGGGAGCCACGGTCATACTGGTGGAGCAGAGCGTAAACCGGGCCATGAGCCTGGCCCGCCACGCCTTCTTCCTCGAGCGGGGCGAGGTCCGCTTCGACGGCCCTACGGAACAACTGCTCGAACGCCACGACTTGCTGCGACCCGTCTTCCTGGCCGGGCCGGCGTCCAGCGGAGCTTGAGCGCCAGCCGTGTCGGTGCCGCCGGCGATCGTCCTGGAAGGAGCCATCCTGGGCCTCAACTACGGCCTCCTGGCGGTGGGTTTGGTCCTCATCTACCGAACCAGCCGGGTCCTCAATTTCGCCCAGGGGCAGCTCGGTGTCGTAGCGGCGGTCTTCATCGTCAAGTGCTACTACGACTTCGGCCTCAACTACTGGTTCGCGCTCTTCCTCGGCCTGGCCCTAGCAGCCGGCGCCGGAGCGCTGTCGGAGCTACTGCTTCGCCGGATCTTCGGCCGCCCCCGGGTCACCGTCATGGTCGCCACCATCGGCCTTTCGCAGCTGTTGTTCCTCTTCACGGTGCTGCCATTCATCCGCCCCAAGCAGCTCTATCGCGCCTTTCCCGTCCCGATCCACTGGACCTTTCACATCGGCTCGTTTCTCTTCTCCCCAGGGGACGTCCTAAGCCTCATAGTGGCGCCCATCGTCGTGGTGGCACTGGCCGCCTTCATTGGGCTGTCGCGCTGGGGCCTCGCCATGCGCGCTACTGCCGACAACTCTGAGTCGGCCCGCCTGTCGGGGGTGTGGGTGCGACGGACGTCCACGGTGGCGTGGACCATAGCGGGCGTCCTCTCCGCCGTTACCGCCGTGCTCGCCTCGCCGGGGCAGACGAGCGTGCTCACCCAGGTGCTCAGCCCGGGGCTCCTGCTCTTGGCGTTGCTGGCCGCCATTCTCGGTGCCATGGTCAGCCTCCCCGTCGCCTTCGCAGCCGGGATCGGCGTCGGAGTGGTACAGGAGGTCCTGGAGTGGAACATCACCAACCCCAGCTCGGGGTCGGCGACGGTCGAGCTCATCCTATTCGTGTTGCTGCAGCTGGCCTTGCTGGTGCGAGCCACCTCGCTTCAGACCGGGGCCCGGACCTATGAACGGTCGTCATGGGCGATGGGCACGGCGTCGTTTCGACTCCACGTGGATGGCTTGCGCAAGAGCGTCGGGCGGACGGGAATTGGGGTCGCCTTCCTCGTCGCCGCTCTGCTCCCGATGGTGGTAGGTGTCGGGCATTCGTACCTCATGTCCCAGGTCTGCATCTACGCGGTCATCGCCTTGTCGCTGACGGTCCTTACCGGGTGGGCCGGACAGGTGTCTCTCGGCCAGTTCGGGCTGGTCGCGGTGGGCACCGACCTGACCGCCCACCTCGGGACGAGCGTGCCCCTGGTGCTGCTGCTGCCCCTGGCCGGACTGGCCACCGCCCTCGTGTCGGTGCTGGTCGGCCTGACGGCCCTTCGCATCCGCGGCCTGTACCTGGCCGTGAGCACCTTGGGCTTCGCCTTCTTCATGCAGAGCTCGGTGCTGACCACGCCGTGCTGGACGGTTCCCCTCCTGCGCCGCCGCATCTGCACCGGGCTGCCCAACCCGCAATCCACCCTGATCTCACGCCCGTCGCTTTTCGGGCTCAGCTTGTCGTCCGAGCAAACGTTCGCCTGGTTCTCCCTGGGCGTGCTCGTCCTGTCGGTGCTGATGGTACGTACCTGGCGCGACCGTGGCATCGCCCGGCGTTTCATCGCAGTACGCGACAACGAGGTGACGGCGGCCGCGACTGGGATACACGTGGTCCGCACCAAGTTGCTGGCCTTCGCCCTGTCCGGGTTCATCGCCGGCTACGCCGGCGTCTGCCTGGCGTTCTGGCTCGAGCGCTTTAGCACCGACACGTTCGATCCGACCGTCTCGATCCTGGTGGTCTCCATGGTCGTGATCGGGGGCATCGACTCGATCGCGGGCGCGCTGCTGGGCGCCCTTTACCTCGTCGGCCTCCCGGCCATCTTCGGCACCACCACCACCACCGAGTTCCTCACCAGCGGCGTCGGGCTGCTCGCTTTCATCCTCTACCTGCCGGGAGGCATGGCCGAGCTGATGCACCGATTCGGTGACCTGGCCACCGGCGTGACCCGGGCCGCACGACAACGTTGGGACCCGCCCTCGTCGAGGCTGCCGGGCGCGACCGACTCGGATGGCGGCGCGGGACATGGCGAGGGTCCGGTGGGGACGCCCCTGACCGAAGCGGTGCCGTGAACGGCCCGGCGCGCCTTGAGGTGCGGGAACTGGTGGTGTCCTTCGGTGGGTTGACGGCCGTGGACGACCTGAGCATGACCGTCCAACCCGGTGACATCGTCGGGCTCATCGGCTCCAACGGATCGGGCAAGACCACCCTGTTGGATGCCGTATCCGGGCTGGTACCGGCGGCATCGGGAACGGTCCTGGTCGACGACGAGGACCTGGCCGACTACCTGCCCGAAGAGCGAGCGGCTTTCGGCGTGGTGCGGTCCTTTCAGGAGTGCCGGCTCTTTCCGGAGCTGTCGGTCGAGGACACCCTTTTGATCACCGAGGACGCGCGCAAGTCGAGCGATGTCCTGTCCGCGACGATGCACCTGCCTTGGGCTCGTCGGGTCGAGAGGGCCAAGCGGAAGGCCGTCGACGGTGTCATCGCGTCGTTCGGCCTCGAGCAGTTCCGCTACCACCAGACCCGCCATCTCTCGACCGGAACCCGCCGCGTGGTCGATTTGGCCGCCATCGTGCTGGCTCGGCCGCGCCTTCTTCTACTGGACGAACCGACCGCGGGCATCGCTCAGCGCGAGGCGGAAGCCTTCATTCCTCTGCTGCGCCGACTGCAGGAAGTCACCGGTGCCACCGTCCTCATCGTCGAGCACGATGTACCGCTGGTGTTCGAACTGTGCTCCACCGTCGTCGTCATGCAAACAGGAAAGGTGGTGGCGTCGGGGCCCCCCGAGGCGGTCCGGCGGGACCGGAAAGCGCTGGACGCCTACCTGGGAGCGAGCGACGAAGCCCTGCTGGCGTCGGGCCCGCTTGAAGGCGCTGCGGATCAGTCGCCAGGTCGGGCCGGACCGTAGGGCCGGTCGCCTCGAAGCGTCACCCGGTGGGCGACACGCAACGCATCGCCGTAGTCGTCCAAGGCGTAGTGCAGAGTGGCCCGGTTGTCCCAGAAGGCGACCGCGCCCACCTGCCAGCGAAACCGGCAACTGAACTCGGGCCTCTGGCAGTGGCGGTAGAGCATGTCCAAGATGGCGTCGCTTTCGACCTTCGACATCCCTTCGAGGTGCCGGGTGAACTGCGAATTGACGAACAATCCGTTGCGATTCGTATCGGGATGGGTACGCACCACGGGATGAGACGCCGGGTACAGCTTCTCGTGCCAGCGCCCGTTCCACTCGTAGCCGCCGTTGGCGTCCACGTCGGCCGCGAACCAGGGGTCGTGGTGCCAGGCGATCAGGTTGTCACACATGGTTCTGACCGGTTCGGCCAGGGCGTCATAGGCGGCTTGGAGGCTGACCCACATGGTGTCGCCGCCCACCGACGGAGCCTGGCGCATGTGCAGGATCGAACCCAGCGGCGGCGTGCTCAAGAAGGTCACGTCGGTGTGCCACCACGACGCCCGGTCCTCGCGCCCGTCGATGGGCAGCACCTCAGGATGACCTTCGAGGGAGGGGATCACCGGGTGGGCCGGGGTCACGTCCCCGAACTGGCGGGCGAAGGCCGTCTGCTGGTCGGGGGACAGATCCTGATCCATGAAGAACAGGACCAGGTGCCGGCCGAGAGCAGCCCGCACTTGGGCGATCACGTCGCTGCTCAATGGCTCGGAAAGGTCGAGGCCGCCCACCTCGGCCCCGATGTGGGGGGCGACGGCCTTGATTTCGAGCTCGGTATCTACCCCCACGCATCCATGGTGCCCCACGCAAGGGGACTGCCACAACGGCTGCCCTTTCCAAGGCTTAGAGCCCTCGCCGGGCTCTATCGTGTGCCCACCGATGCGCATTTTCCCCGGAGGGTCCGGGCACGCCGCGCTGGCTGGGAGGGGGGCTGATGGCAAACGGGGGTAGGACAGCAGCCGTGAAGCGGTCGTGGCGCCGACTCCGTCGCCGCCCCCTAGCGACACAGGTTGGCGTCTTGGTGGTGACGCTCGCCGTCGTGGGCGGAGCCGTGTACGCCGTTACCGCCAGCGGCTCTACCAACTCCAATCAGTCGGTGGTAGCCCCGGCGGTGACCACCGCCAATGGACCGAGCGTTGACCAGGCCTCGACGAGCAGCCGGGGTGTCAGCGCCACCGAGATCAACGTCGCCTTCCCAGTGTCCAACCTCGCCACCCTGGCATCGAACTTCGGATTCGCGGGCGACGCCGAGTACGGAGTCCAGACCGCGGCCATCAAGACCTTCGTCAACGCCATCAATGCAGGCGGAGGCATCAACGGCCGGCGGATCAACCCCATCATCGTCAGCTACGACCCGAGCAACGAGGCGGACATGCGGTCCCTGTGCAAGCAGTGGACGGAAGGCAACCCGCCGGTGTTCGCCGTCATCGACGGCGTGGGGGCGTGGACCGGTGACAACGAACTGTGCATCACCCAGGAGGGGCACACGCCGATGATCGGCGAATGGTCGACGGTGACGACGTGGACCAACGAGGGCTCTCCTTACCTGTGGTGGACCGGCGCCGACCAGGCGAGCATCCTTTCCACCCTCGTTTCGTGGGGCCAAAGCAGCGGCCTGCTCGGGGGAGGCCGCAAGGTGGCGGTCGTGGCCGGCGACCGCACCAGCGACCAGGTGGCCCTCGACGACTACCTGCTCCCCGACATGGCCCGGGCCGGCTTACCCAAGCCCATGATCGAGACCATCCCGTCCAGCGTGACCGACACCGCCGCGATCAACGCGGCCGTGCCGCTGATCGTCGAGCGCCTCAAGGCTGCACACGTGCAATCGGTGATACCGCTGATGCCGTTCAACGCCTTCTTCCCCTACCTCGGGCAGGAAGCCGGGCAGCAGTACTACCCCAAGCTGCTGTTGTCGGACTACGAATCCTCGATAGAGGTCACCCTGGGACTCATTCCCTATCCCTACGAGCAGGCCCTCAACGGCCAAGAGGGCGTCACCGTGGAAACCCTCGGCGGCACCGACGCCCCCGACAACATCGCCCCTGTGGGCGGCTACGACCCGGGCGTCACCGCTTGCTACAACACTTGGAAGGCCCACAACCCACCGGCGGCCCCGTCCTCGTCCCCCTACATAGAGGAACAGGGTCCCATCGCGGGATGGTGCCAGGCCATCAGGCTGTTCGCGTCAGCCGCCACCCGGGCGGGTCCCGACCTCAACCGCCGCACCTTCGTCCAAGCCATGGCGGCCACCCAGAACTTCGCCGGCACCTACTCGCCCGTGCTTTCCTACGGTCCGAACAAGTTCTCCGGTCCCACGGAATACCAGGTCGTCGCGTTGCACAACAACGTGCCGCCGTCATCGGCATGCCTACCTACGTGGGACGGTGTACCCCAGGGAACGTGCTGGCGCGTCATCCAGACTTGGAAGCCCCTTGCCAGCGGCTGACACGGGAACCCGGAATCGCAACTACTCGCCCTGGCATGCGTGGATGGTCCGGCTGGCTCAGGTGGAGCTCGCCGACCCTCTGCCCGTAGATGAAGTGGGCGACGCATCGGCCTTCGATGATTGGCGGACGCGCTGCCGCGCCCGGCTGGACACTCTGCTCGGACCGCTCCCGGACCGGGTTCCGCTGGACTTGGACACCCTCGAAAGCGTTCGCTGCGACGGGTATGTGCGCCACAAAGTCGTTTTCGACACAGAGGACGTCATGTCGGTGCCCGCCTACCTGCTCGTCCCGGACGGGCGGGCGGCGCCAGGGCCGGCCATCCTGGCCGTTCACGGCCACGGGCCAGGCAAGGCCACGGTCGTCGGGCTGGCAACCACCGAAGCACCCAACGGGGACTACGCCCACCAACTGGCCCGGCGCGGATTCGTCGTGCTGGCGCCGGACCTCAGATGTTTCGGCGAGCGCGCCGACTGGAACCCTCCTGATCACTACGCCTGCGACACCAATCTGGTCCACGCGGTGATGGCCGGGTGGAGCCCTCTCGCCCAGAACCTTTGGGACCTGGCGCGCGCTTTGGACGTGCTCGGAGCCCACGACCTTGTCGACGCCGGCCGCCTCGGGGTGGTCGGGCTCTCGTATGGCGCCACCATGACCTTGTTCCTCGCCGCTTGGGACCAGCGGGTGCGGGCCGCCGTGGTGAGCGGGTACTTCTCGTCGTGGGCGGAGTCTCACAAAATGCCGTGGAACATGTGCGGATCGCAAGTGCTACCGGGGGTGCTCGGCCAACTCGAGCACGTGGACCTCGCCGCGCTGGTCGCACCGCGCCCCCTGTTGATCGAGAGCGGCCGACAGGACGACCTGTTCCCGGCCACGGTGGCAGCCGAGGAAGTGTCGAAACTCCGCACCGTCTACCGGGCCCTGGGCGCCCCAGACGACCACCTCGTCCACGACGTCTTCGACGCCGGCCACCAGTGGCACGGCGACGAGGCCTACCCCTTCCTCGAACGCTGCCTGTAAGGGCTCAAGCCCGGTCGACAGCTCAAGCCCAGTCGAGCAGTCCTGCCGACTGACGGTCGATGTGGAGGGTCACGTTCGCCTGCCGTCGCAAGACCGAGGCCGGGCAGGAGGCCGAGACGGGACCGGTGAGGGCGGCGCGCACGGGCTGGGCCTTGCGGGCCTCGGGCACGACGGCGATCACGGTACGAGCCCGCAGCAGGGCGGGGATGGTTACGGTCAGGGCTCGGGCGGGAACGGCGTCGAAGTTCGGGAAGTGTCCTTCGTGCACCTGCTGGAGCCGACAGGCGCGGTCCAGCTCCACCACCTTGAGGTCGACAGGGTCGTCGAAGTCGGCCACGGGCGGGTCGTTGAAGGCCAGGTGTCCGTTCTCCCCGATGCCCAGGCAGCACAGGTCCAGCGGATGGCTCTGCAGCAAGTCCGCGTAGCGCCGGCACTCGTCGCTCGGATCGGCCAGACCGTCTATGTAGTGGGCGCAGGCGGGACGGGCTGGCTGCACTATGCGCTCTCGGATCCAGCGTTGAAACCCGGCCGGATGGTCGGGCCCGACGCCCACGTACTCGTCCATGTGGAAGACGACCACGTCGGACCAGGGAACGGCGGCTTCTGTACCAACCAGGGCGTCGACGAACTGCAGTTGGGAGTTGCCGGTGGCGAACATGGCGTGGGCCACGCCCCGAGACGCGACCGCGGCGCGCAGGCAGGCGGCCGCGTCCTGGGCCGCCAGGCCAGCCAGGGTGGGAGCGTCAGAGTGCAGGCGTACCCGGAGATGGTCGACCGTGCGATCCAGGGTCACCCGAACTTCCATCGGCTCAAACCGGACTCAGGCGTCACGCGGGCCGCCTCCAGTCGTCCGCCGCAAGACCTCTCCGAAGGGCGCATCTCTGTCGGCCCGGACCTCGCGGGGCAGACCCAAAGATCGTTCGGCGACCACGTTCCGCTGAATCTCGTCGGTGCCCCCGTAGATCGAAGAAGCAGGCGCGAACACGAACGCATGCGTGAAGCGACCGCCTTGACTTCCATCGGGCGTCGAGAGCATGGCGTCGGCCCCGAGAATGTCGACGGCAATGTCCGCCGCGAGCTTCATGATTCGGGTTTGGGCCAGCTTGCCGATGTTGGCCACTGATTGCCCGCCCCCGCGTGCCGCCTCCGCCTTTCCCCGCAACGCGTTCCACTGTCCGGTCTCGGCGTAGGCGACGAGCCGGGCCACCTTCTGGCGGATGAGAGGATCCTGCCGCCGGGAAGACGACCGGACCAGCTCGAGAACGTCGTCGACCGAGAGGGCCAGATTGCGCCCCGGAACCTCGTCGAGGGCGGCGTCACCGGCGCCACGCCCGAGCATCCCGCCTTTGGGACCTGGAGCAGGAAAACCGGCGTGGGCGCCGCCGGCACCGATGCCGGTCCGTTCGAAATGCAAGGTGGTCTGCGTCACCGCCCAACCGTTCCCCTCTCCTCCGACGAGGTCGGCGTGAGAGCAGACGGCACCATCCAGGAACACCTCGTTGAACACGGCATCGCCCGTCATCTCTCGTAGCGGACGGATCGTCACTCCCGGCTGGTCGAGCGGGAACGCGAACCAGGAGATGCCGGCGTGCTTCGGGACGGAGAGATCGGTACGGGCCAGCAGCATCCCATAGTCCGACTCGAGAGCCTGGCTGCTCCAAACCTTTTGGCCCGTGATGACCCACCGTTCCCCGTCGCGCTCAGCTCGCGTGGTCAGACCGGCCAGGTCGGACCCGGCTCCTGGCTCGCTGAAGAGCTGACACCAGGCGACCTGGCCCTCGAGGATGGGTGGCACCAAACGGGCGATCTGGTCCGGGGTGCCGTGACTGAGGATGGTTGGCGCTGCCATCAGGAGCCCCAGGCCGGCCGGTGGGTGCAGCGCTCCCGTGGCCGCGAACGCGGCGCGCACGGTCGTCGGTGAACGGCGCGGCAGACCACGACCGCCCTGGTCGACGGCGAAATGGGGCGCCGTCCAACCGGCCTTGGCCACGGTCCGCCACCATTCGTCGACCGACAGGTCCGGGTCCCAATTCTCCTCGAGCCACGCCCGTACCTCGTCCCAAAGGCTCGAGCCCGAGCGCGGTTCATGATCGCTCAGCGGGTGATCGGCCACGACCGCCCGTTACCCGAGCAACTCGAGGCAGTTCTCGCGCATGATCTTGCGCACGTCCACCTCGCTGAAGCCCGACAGTTCCTTGGCGAAGTCCGTGGGCTCGGACAGCCCTTCGCCGTGCGGCCAGTCGGAGCCGAAGAGGATGCGGTCGACGCCGATCAGGGCGGCCAGGGCGCCCAAGTCTTCCTCGCAATATGGCGTCACCCAGACGTGCTCGTGAACGATGTTGAGAGGATCGTCCGCGAACACCCACGGGGTCTGATTGGCCTGCTTGCGGAGGCGCTTGACGAGTAAGTGCATCCAATCGGAGCCGTTCTCGATGCTGGCGACGCGCAACGTGGGGTGCCGGGTGAAGACCCCGTGGATGACCAGGCTCGCAATGGTGTCGTGGATGGCCCGATCCGAAACCAGGACACGGCTGAGGACGTCGGTCTTGCCGAAACCCTCGAACGTGGCGCTCGCCCCCCAGGCGGCAGCGACCCTGTTGTAGCCGCTGTCGCCGAGGTGGAATGCGACCGGTATCGACGCCTCCGCCAAGCGGGCCCAGACCGGGTCGTGAACCTCGTCTCCCAGCGACCGACCGGTGCCGTTCGGCCCCGGAACCGGCGCGGGGCGGACGTGGATGATCCGGGCGCCGTTGTCGATCAGCGTCTCCATCTCAGCGAGAGCCAGTACCGGGTCGGCGAACGACAACATGGGGGCCGCGATGAGACGCCCGCGATACGAATAGCCCCAGTCCTCCTCGAGCCATCGGTTGAATGCGCTCAGTGTCGCCATCGTCGCCGGTATGTCGTCTTTCAACGCCTCTTCGACGCCGCAGCCGAGCGTCGGGAACAGCACGACCGCGTCCAACCCTTGCCTTTCGGCCGTGGCCACCCGGTCGTCCCGGTTGCGGTACTCGGGCCGAATGGGCTCGACCTTCATCAGGCTCGCCGGGTTGACCCCGTCCGGGATCTGGCCGCGGAAGAGCGAGTCCAAGCAGCCCGGAACGATGATGGGGTCGAACGTCGGGTTGGGAACGAAGCGGTTGACCCGGTCTCCGATGAGCAGCTGCACGTGCTTCCCGTCCTGCACGGGGCGGACCCCCCGGCGCTTGAAGGCGGGGTCCAAATGGCGGGTGAAGGCGTCCAAGCTCTCGTAGTAGTGGTTGTCCGCATCGATCGGGGCAAAGGCCATTCTTGCAACCCCACTTTCCATGTTCGTTGGTTATGACTTTACTCCGGCCAATCTGAGGCTTTCCACTCCGACGGATCGGGCTTCTGGCCCAAGGATCCTTCAGTCGCCGAAGAAAAAGGCCTGGGCGTTGCCATACAGCCAGCCGTCGCGAACGTCGTCGGTCAGGTCCAGGGCCGCGGCCTCCGAGAGGCAGCGCCTCATCGACAAGACGGGATAGTCGGACGCGAACAGTATGCGGTCCTTGCCCCGGGTAGACATGTACTGCAGGAGGGAATCCGGTAGGCGCTTGGGTGACCAGGCGGAAGTCATCAGCCGAAGATTGCGATACTTCAGAAGCAGCCGGATCGCCGTGTCCCACCAGGGATCGGCGCCGTGGATCATGCACAGCTTGAGCTCGGGGAACCGGACGCAGACCCGATCGAGATGGATGGGGTTTTGCACTTCGCCCGGGATCGGAGGACCTGGAATCCCGGTGTTGACGCAGAGAGGAAGGTCCAGCTCGCAGCACTTGGCGTACAGGGGGTAGTACACGGCGTCGCTGGGCGGGTACATGCCGTCGCCCCAGAAGCTGGGACCGACGGTGGCGTACACGACGGGATGGTCTCGCACGAAGGACTCGAGCGCCCGGAGGGTCGGCATGGGACGGAGGAGGTTGAACCCTCCGACACCGAGAGCGAAGCGGTCGGGTCTCTCGCTGGCGAAGCGCTGACCCCGGTCGACGTCCTTGGAGATCCTGGTCAGCAGGATCGAGCGCTCCACCCCGTTGGCGTCCATGTCTTCGAGCAGCTCGCCCAGCTCCGGGCTCTTCAGAAACGAGTCGCCGGCCTTGAAGTAGTCCTCCTTGACCCGGTACATCCACTCGGGCTGCTTCACGTCTCCCATGTTGACGTTCACAAGGCAGTCGATGGCCCTCGTCACTCATTCCTCCTCTCGTCGTTGTCCCGTCGGCAGACCGCGAAAGGCCGCCAGGATCGGGAAAATCCCACACTAGTGTGAGTGATAGTGGCGCTTCCCAAAGGAGGACATTGGTGATTACGGGCTCCAAGGTCGCACTGGTCACCGGAGGGGCTTCGGGTATCGGACTCGCCACTGCGCGGCGATTCGCCCGAGATGGGGCCGTCGTCGTGGTAGGGGACGTGGACACACGGGCGTTGGCCTCGGTCAAAAGCGAGCTGGGCGATGCGGTCAGGACCAAACCGTGTGACGTCACCATCGAATCGGAAATCGAAGCCCTCGCCCAGCTGGCAGTCGACGAGTTCGGACGCTTGGACATCGCCTTGGCGAACGCGGGTATCGGTTCGAACTCGCCGATCCTCGAAGCCGACCTCACAGAATGGTCTCGGGTTGTCGACGTCTGCCTGGTCGGGGCGTTTCTCACCATCAAGCATTCGGCACGGAGGATGGGACGCGGCGGGTCCATCGTCGTGACGACCAGCCTCAACGCCGTTCAGCCGGGAGCCGGGCTCAGTGCATATTGCGCGGCGAAGGCGGCCGCCGCCATGCTCGTTCAAGTGGCCGCTCTGGAGCTGGGCCAGTCCGGCATTCGGGTCAACGCCGTGGCACCGGGGCTGGTGAGGACGGGCCTCACCGACCCCATGTGGCTCTTGCCCAAGCTCGTGGACGAGTTCGAGGAGAACACGCCGCTCGGCCGACACGCGACTCCCGACGAGATCGCAAATCTGGTCGCCTTTCTCACCTCCGAGGAAGCCGGATTCATTACCGGCTCCCTTCATCTCATCGACGGCGGAGCACACACGATGCGATACCCCGACATCCCCGCCCGCATCGCCGAGGCCCAGAGTTGACACTGACCTGAGGCGGTCGGTGCGGACGGCTACGACGACACGCCCCGTGTTCGCAGCAGATCCTGCAACGCGGCCTTGTCGACTTTGCCGGTAGACGAAACCGGGACCTCGTCGAGGTGTCGGAGGATCAGCCAGACGGTCGGGACTTTGAACGAGCTGAGCCGATCTCGCGCCTCCCGTACCAGGTCGGCCAGGTCCGGGCAGGACGCTCCAATCACCGCCGCCCCGATGCGTTCGGTTGCACCGTCATCGATCACGTTGGTGACGAAGGCCCGCTCTACGCCTGGAATCGCGACCACGCCGGACTCGACCTCGCTCGGGTACACGGTCGCCCCCCGGATCTTGAGCATGTCGTCGAGGCGCCCCCCGTACCAGAGGTAGCCGTCTGCATCGAGCGTTCCGACGTCGCCGGTACGGTAATAGCCGTCCGCGTTGAACACGTCGGACCGGGCGCGCCCGCAGATGCCCCGCATCAGGTTCGGTCCCCGCAGCTCGATCTGCCCTCTGACCCCTGGCTCGACTACCCAGCCTTCCTCGAGGTGGGTGACGCGCACTTCGACTCCGGCGAAGGGCCGACCGCAGCTGCCCCGCTTGGACGGTGGCAGGTCAACGTCGAGCCGGTCGCCGCAGTAGGGACCAAAAGACTCCGTCATTCCGAAGAGGTTGGCGCGGACTCCCGGCTCGGACCGTTGAGCTGGGGGGAGCACCGCATCGAGGCTGCCCGGGCTCAACGACGACAGGTCGGCAGCGGCGAAGGACGGATGATCGGCAATGCGGGCGGCCTGGTCGGGCCATCCCCGAAATAATGTGACCCGCTCGCGCTCCAGGAATCGAATGGTGCGGGCCGGCTCGGGGATCGATTCGGTGAGCAAGGTGGCTCCAACCGCGAGCGCAGAGAGAAAGCCGCCGCCGAAGCCGCCCATCCAGAAGAACGGCATCGGGATGTAGAGCCGCGACCCCTTCTTGACGCAGCGACTGTCGAGGCCGGCGCGGGTTGCCCGCAGGGCGTTCCCGTGGGTATGTACCACCCCCTTCGGAGTGCCTCTGCTTCCGGAGGTAAACAGGATCGCCATGTCATCGGCCGGCCGGACCCTCTGCTCCAACGCCTCCATCAGGCGGTCCGAAGCGGCGGCCTCGGGCAGGCCGTCCCACGTCCAAAGGTGGCGCAAAGAAGGAAGCGTCCGGTGCCGGTGGGCGGCGGACCCATGGGTGCCTGCCCCCGGCGCGATCGCTTCGAGGTCGTTGATGTAATCGCGGTCTCGGAAGACTCGTATTACGACGAGCTCCGTAACCGCAGCCAATTCGATCTGAGCCAGAAGCTCCGGGGGCCGCAGCAGGGTGCTGAGTGGTACGAGGGTCGCACCCGTTCTCATGACTGCCAGGGCTGCAGTCGCCCACTCGATCCCGTTCGGCATCAGGACACCCACCCGAGACGCTTTTGTCGCTCCGGCCGCGACGAGCCGGGCCGCGGTGACCCGACTGGCCGCGTCGAGTTCCCGGTAGGTGATGGCGCGATCGTCGCTCACGATTGCTTCCACGTCGGCGTCTTCTCGACAGCGCTGCGCCATCAGCTGTGGAATCGTTTGGGCCTCAGGGCTCACTCAATAGCTCCTTCAAGGCCAATAAGTCGAGCTTGCCGCTGGACATAACCGGAACCTCGTCCTCGCCTACCAGACGGATCCGCCTCGGGACCTTGTAGGTCGAAAGATGATCCGAGAGTCGCGCCCGCAACCCCTCGGCGTCAACCGAACCACCGGTGGGAACAACGACGAGAGCGCCGACGATCTGACCCCGTGCCAGGTCGTCGATCCCGACGACGTGAGAACGCAGATCGGCGACCTCCCGGATCGCCGCCTCCACCTCACGCGGCGACACGTTGGCGCCGGCGGTCTTGATCATTTCACCCCGACGTCCCTTGAAATAGAAATATCCGTCCTGGTCGACAGTTACCAGGTCCCCGGTGTGGTACCAGCCGTTTTCGTCGAAGACCTCATGTCGCTCGAGGCCGTAGTACCCCTCCATCATGAACGGGCCGCGAAGAAGCAGCTCCCCCAATTCGTTCGTGCTGCACAAAGCTCCGGCGTCCGGATCGAATACGACGGCTTCGAATCCCGGCGCCGGGCGACCGAACGACCCGCGCCGGTGCTCTGGCTGGTCGCTCTCATCGGCGCTGAGCAGGCAGACGCTGCCCGTCTCGGTCATTCCGAGCATGGCGTGTCGGAGCTCGGGGTCCACCGGACGTACGTCAGTGGGCATGATCGGAAACAGGTTCCCCCTTCGGATCGAGGAGAGATCACGCGCTGGGAAGCTCGGGTCCGACGGAAGATGGGCGACCGACTGCGCGAACCCGTTGACCATGGCCGGGCGCTCGCGCTCGAGCAGGTCGAGAACGCCGGCGGCGTCGGGTGCATTCGAGCAGACCAATCGGCCACCGGCAACGAGGGCACCAAGGAGGGCGTAGGCCAGTCCGCCTATCCAGAAGAAGGGGGAATTCGAGAAGAGGATCTCACCGGCCGAGAAACGGCGCAGCTCGTTGAGGTTGTTGGTGTGACGGATGAGCGCACCGTGGGTGTGGATCACGCCTTTCGGTCGGCTGGTAGAGCCCGACGTATGGACGATGACGAAGCGGTCGGACAGCGAGACGGCTGCCTCGACCTTGCGCAGGACTTCATCGCTCACTGCTGCGCCCCGTTCCTCGAGCGACTCGATCGACCATCGCTCCGCCCGTCCGACCTGAGGCGTGAACGCCAGGTGCCGGAGCGACGGCAACGATACAGAGAACACGGGCGGGTCGCCTGTCAGATCGAACCCGGGCACCGCATCCTGCAGAGCTGCGATGTAGTCGTGGGACCTGTAGGACGCCGTGCTTAGCAGTACTTCGACGTCTGCGCCGTCCAGAAGTACCCGGAGCTCGGCACTGGTCGAGAAGGTGCTGATGGGGACGCCGATGGCGCCGATCCGGCAGGCCGCGAGCCAGCTGGTTACAAAGTCGGGTCCGTTCGGAAATAGCAGTCCGACGTGGGTGCCCTTGCCCGCGCCTATCGCCAGCAGACCCTTCGCCACGCGGGCGGAGCGCGCATCGGCCTCGGTGTAGCTGAGAACGTCGTCGTCGCACACCAGGAGGGAGGCCTCCCCCATCACGTCGACCTGGCGCCGGAGCAACTCGGGCAAGGTGAGGAGGAGCCCGTCTCCTGCGTCGATGAGCTCCGATATCACGCCCCGCTCCTCCTCGGCGAGACCTCCGGAAGGTTCGACCGGTCGCTGGCGACGGCAGTCATTTGCGCTTCGCACAGAACCACCCCGCCGCTCACGAGCCGGGCAGCGGAGGTGATCCGATCCGATTCCACCGACCTGTCGATCGTGAAATCGAGGACGCTGAGCAAAGGTGTCGGACGCAGGTACCGCAGCGAAAGCGATGTGGTCTTACCGGCAACACCGACGTCGCAGTTGTGGTGTTGGATCACGGAATCGAAGAACACGGCCAGGAATCCACCGTGGACCACACCCGGCGGGCCTTCGTAGACGAGCGGGAACTCGACGTTGCCCGACGCCCGATCTCCGTCGACGGTGATGACGTATACGGGGAAGCACGGGTTGTACGCACCGATGTCCCGGGAGTGATCGAGATACACGCGACCATCGCTGCTCGCCAACTGGCCAACCCGAGGGGTCAGGCTGGCAGGACTGAGCGAGTCGAGCCGGCCCTCAGCCTCGGCCAATGTCGACGTGATGTCGTCAACGAGCGTTTCCTCAGATTCGAGCGCCATGGCCAAGCCCGCGATCCGGCGGAGGACCGTGGCGAGCGATGACGTCTGAGGAAGGGGCTCCTCACCGAAAGTCCAAACCATCTCACGTTCCCTTATACATGCCGAGTGCAAACAGGGCGCGGACTCCGACGAGGTCCACCTTTGCTGATGAGGTCCTGGGCAGCCGATCGACGATGAGGATCGTCGTCGGCAATTCGTAGCGAGCCAGCATCCTCGACGCATGAGCCTTGAGTTCTTCGGGGGTAGCGGTAGCTCCAGGGCGCAGCTCGACTGCTGCGACGGGTACTTCACCGAGCCGCGCATCGGGCATGCTCACCACGGCAGCACCCCGAACTGATGCATGGCGCTCGAGTGCCGCGCTCACGTCTTCGGCTCGAACCTTGAACCCGCCGCGAATGATCGCTTGGTCCGCCCGTCCCACGATCCACAAGAAGCCGTCGGCGTCGAGCCGGGCTAGGTCCGTGGTGCGCGTCCATGAGGAGCCGGAGTCGAGTTGCTCGGCCTTCACCTCGAGCAGGCCTTCCTGGTTGGGGCCGAGGAGGTGCCCGTCGTCGCCATCGACGATGCGAAGGCCGCAGCCCGGGTGGGCTCGACCGACGCTGCCCCGCTTGGTCGCCCAGAACTCCTGGTGGTCAGTGAGGTTCCACCCGGCGACCCCGCCGCCGAACTCGGTGGCGGCGTAGGAGATGAGCACGGGAATGCCGAATCTGGCCGTGAACGCATCCGCGTCGTCGGGTGACAGCGGAGCTGTACCGCAGACGACGGAGCGGATGCTGGCCAAGTGGGCAGGGTCGACGTCGCTTTCCAAGACCATTCGCAGAGCCGCCGGTACGAGACTTACGGTCTTTGGGCCATGGCGGCGGACGGCGTCCACCCACGCTTCGACGGTAAAGCGTTCCAGCAAACAGAAAGATCGGCCGTCATTGACGCATTGGAGAACGCGAAACAGTCCGCCCAGGTGGACGAGCGGCGAGTTGACGATGGCGACTCCGGACCGCAACCGGACCGACCGGTCGGGATTTCGCTCGTAGTGCTTGGCGCCGACGAGAACCCGTTCCAGAGTCTCGTAGCTCAAGTCGATGCGCTTCGGAGGTCCGGTCGTGCCGCTCGTGAGCATCCGTACCGCGATGCCCGGGCGGCGTTCAACCGCGGGGTCTGATACGCCCGGACTCACCTCGATGGGCTCCGCGAGGTCGTTGGCGCTGAGGGTGGTGCAGCGGTGGTCGGCCCCAACAAGAGACTCAAGGTCCTCGGGCGCGCCCCCGACTAGCGGCACGTCGAGCTCGGCTATGTCGTCTCTGGTGCGTTCGAGTCCGCGCTCGGGGTTGATGGTCACCACGCATCCCCCAGCGCGCAACACTCCGAGGACCAGGCCGACGTGGAAGGGGCTGTTCCGGAGCAGGATGGCGACCTCGACCCCCGGGGACTTGACCTGGGCCGCCACCGAATCGATGGTTGCACTCAGGTCCCCCCACGTGCTCCACCTATGGTCGAATTCGAGAGCGGGCGCCGCAGGTTCGATACCGACGACCGCACCGATGCGCTCGGCCAGCCCACTCGTGGCGTCGGCCATCAACGGGTCCGGAACTCCTGCTTCTCCTGCGGCTGTTGAGCGAGCTCAGCCATGCCGATCGGATTGCCGAGGCGGGTGTAGAGCAGACCCTGCTCCATCGCGGCGCGATAGGGCCGGTCGAGCGACTCCCAAATGGCCCGCACGGTCCCCTGAGTGGCAGCAGCCGGCTTGGCCGCGATGCCGGCCGCGATCTCATGGGCGCGAGACCACAGCTGGTCGCGCTCGGTGATTTCGGTGACCAAGCCGATCCTCAACGCCGTGTGGGCCGTGACCCGTTCGTCATTACCCAAAAGCGAAATCCGCAGCGTCTCGCCTAGCCCGATTCGGCGCATAAGTCCGACGGGTTCCAACGCCGAGACCATTCCGGCGCTGACGTGGGAGTCGAAGAAAGTGGCGTCGCGAGAGCAGATGACGACATCAGCCTCGTTGACGAAGTAGAACGCGCCCGCCGTACATATTCCCTGTACCGCGCAGACGACCGGCTTCCAGACCTTCTGCCACTTCGGGCTCAGGAGTTCGCCGGGGTCCTCGTGGTTCCACACGTCATTCGGCTGCCCATACGCCTTCTTGATGTCCAATCCGGCGCTGAAGGCTCTGTCCCCCGCGGCGCGCAGTACGACCGCGTTGACGGCCGGATCCAGCTTGATCGTCCGCCATGCATCGCGAACCTCCTCGCACATCTGACGATCGAATGCGTTGAGGGAGTCTGGACGGTCGAGCGTGATTGTGGCGACGCGGTCGGATGTGACCTCGAAGCGGATCGTTGCGTACGTCCCACTCATCGACATTCCCATTTCGGATTGCGCTTTTCCATGAAGGCACGGGGTCCCTCTTTGGCGTCGTCAGTACGGAGGACCCGTTCACGAAAAGTTTCGGCGAGGATCTCCGCATCATGCAGTGGAAGGTCCAGTCCCTTGCGAATGGCCAGCCTCGTGCCGCGGACTGCGAGCGGCGCGTTGCGATTGACGAGCTGCGCGATTTCGGTGGCGCGAGCGAGGAGGTCATCGTGGCCGACGACCTCCGATACCAGGCCGAGTTCGAAGGCTCGGTGAGCGCTCAGCCTTTCGTGACGGCCGGTCAGCGCAATCCGCATGGCAATGTTGAGCGGCAGAACCCGGGCCAATCGGACGACCTCTCTGCCGGATACCAAGCCGATGCTCACGTGTGGGTCGAAGAACTCGGCCCGATCTGAAGCGATCGAGATGTCGCCCGTCGTGACCAGATCGAGTCCGGCGCCGCAACACAGACCGTTGACTGCGGTCACGATCGGTTTGGTCATCGAGCGGAAGGGAGGGGTCGCCTCCTGGGGCGCCTCCCACTGCGCGATCGTCGAAAGGTAGGGCTCGGGATAGATGACCCGTCCATCGTCAGGGATATCGGAGACGTCTGCGCCGGCGCAGAACGCCCGCCCCGCTCCAGTAACGATGATGGTCCATACGTTCTCATCGGCTTCGGCCGCGTCGTAGGCAGCCCGCAGCTCCTGGACCATCGTGGGGTTGACCGCGTTGAGCTGGTCGGGCCGGTTGAAGGTGATCGTGGCGATTCGGTCGTCGACCTCGTACAGGATGGTTTCGTATTTCATGACCCGGTCATACCAGGTCCCGTTCGAGTCCGGCGCCGACGACGATCCGGGTTCGCTCCCGCCCTCAGCTTCTCGAGTCATCAGCCGAGGGACTCCGCGATCGCGCATCGAAAGTCCATGCTCGGGCAGACCGTCCTCTCCGGAGTAGTCAGTGGAAAAGATGTAGAGGTTAAGAGTAGGTTGACCGGGCCGCCACCGCAAAGCTGAGAGGACACCTCTGTGACCGAAGCCCGCGTGCTGATCGATCGGGATGAGGAAGCGGGCATCGCCCGACTCACGCTAAACAACCCGGAGCGTCGAAACTCCTATGACGCAGCAATGCGCGAAGAGCTCGGCGAGCATTTGGACGCTCTGGCCCTAGACGACGCCATCAAGGTCGTATTGCTCCGAGGCGAGGGGGGCGTGTTCAGCACCGGAGCTGACATGGCGAACGCCTATGCCTGGTACGGGAAGGAGGCGGAGGGCAAGCCCGAGGACGCTCGCCCGCGCCGGCCGAGTCAACGACGTCGCCTGTCTATCGATCGCAAGACGTTCAGCTTTTACCACAACTTCCTCGGATACCCGAAGGTCACCGTGGCCGAAGTTCGAGGGTTCGCCCTCGGTGGCGGGTTCGAGCTCGCCCTCATGGCCGACATCTCCGTCATAGCGCGAAATGCGAGGGTCGGAATGCCGGCGACCCGCTTCCTCGGCCCCGCCCTCGGATCGCTGCATATGTTCTTCTACCGCCTAGGACCGACCCTCGCTCGCCGCCTTCTGCTCACTGGCGACACGATCGAGGCCTCCGAATTGGAGCATCTGTCGATCTTCACCGAGGTCACCGACGACGACGCGGTGGAGCGCCGCGCCGACTGGTGGGCTCGGAAGGTGGCGCGTATGCCCGCCGACGGGATCGTGATGGCCAAGGAGGCCTTCCGCCTGGTCGAGCAGATGCAGGGCTACCAAGGCGAAGAGGTTTCGAGCTACCTGTTCCACGCCTTCGGGACGAACCTCCAGTTCGAGGATAACGAGTTCAACTTCGTCAAGGCCCGAGCGGAGCACGGGACCAAGCGGGCCTTCGAGATGCGCGACGCCCACTTCGAGGTCCCAGAGTCCGATTCCTCCGACCAGGCCTCTGACTAGTCACGTAGGGGTCCGCCCGTAGACCAACCGCCGCGCTCGAACGGGTCATCGAGACGATCGAGATCGATCCGAGCAAGGCGGCGCCGGTCCCCGTAGCGGACCAGTCTCGATGGCAACATGCGCCAGTCTGACTGTACTTGCAGATCAGCTTTGCCCCGTATGGGTTTGCACGACCGCGTTACTCTGGTTCGCGAGAACGCGAGGAGACGTCGACCAGGATGACGGAGACCCAGCCCCGACCCCAGATCCCACCGGAGCCGAAAGACGACGAGCTCATCGACGTAGAAACGACCGACTGGAGACGGCGAGTGGTCGGGCGATCGCTCGGAACCGCCACCAAGCGATCCATCGATCGAGGCGGCAATCTCATTCGTGCTGCCGCTTCACTGCTCGAGCGCTCGAACGGCGACGGTTTCACCGTGCAGGACGTCGCGGACGAAGCCGGCCAGTCGCTCCGCACTCTGTATCACTACTTCGAGAGCAAGGACGATCTGCTGCTCGCCGTGTTCGAGGAGGCCATGGGCACCTATGCCCGCTTGATCACGGTGGCCATCAGCGGACTTGACGATCCCTTGGAGCGGCTGGCCGGAGCGATCATCGCCGCGGCGCGGATGCCCGAGATCAGCAGCCCGGGCGTGGATCGTGGTCTGGCCCGCTTCCGTCTCAGGCTCGGCGAGGTGAAACCCCAACTGGTGGCCCGATCACAGGAACCCGTGACGTCGCTGTTCCGCGATCTCGTCGCCGAAGCCGCCCGGGCCGGGAAGATCCGCGATTGCGACCCCGAGGAAGCGGCCTTCATGATTACCGCGTTGAATTCGGCGTTCATCATCAGCCAGACGCTGGGCAACAACTTCGGACTGAGGCGGCCGGGCGTGTTCAGCCTGACTTCGTTCTGCCTCGAAGGCCTCAGCGCGTCGTTACCGGACGGCTGGCAAAGCGGACTGACGGAACGGATCCGGCTCCCGTCCGAGCCGATCGTCATAGGTCCGCCTCGGTCGGCCAAAGTGTCTCGGGCCCGCGGCGCCCAGACCCGACAGTTGAAGGCGTAGCTCGGGACCTTCGCCGCGGCGACTCGGACTCGGCTGGGAAGACATCCCCACGCTGGACTCCTTTGGACTAAAAGCCCTGAAAACGCGGCTCACGCCGTTCGGCATAAGCGATCATCGCTTCTCGCATGTCCGTACTGGTGAAAAGGATGTGTTGACATCTGCCCTCGTCTTCGATGGATTCGTCAAAGCTCGATGTGTAGCTGGAGTTGAGCAGGCGCTTAGACAGGCTGAGGGCCAATGTCGGGCCGTTGGCCAAGCGCTGCGCCCACTCGTCCACCGCCTCGTCCAGTCGGTCGGCGGCGACGACCTTGTTGACTAGTCCGAGCGCCGCCGCTTCGTCAGCGGACACCATGTCGCCGAAGTAGGCGAGCTCCTTGGCCTTGTGCAGCCCGATGAGACGAGGGAGCACCCATGAGTTGCCCCCGTCGAGCGCAAGTCCGCGCTTCGAGAAGATCTCACAGAACCGGGCGCGATCGCTGGCGACGACGAGGTCACACGCAAGGGCGATTCCTAGTCCTACTCCTACCGCCACTCCATCGACCTTGGCGAGGGTGGGCTTCGGCAGGCGATGAAGGCGGATCAGAATGTTGCCCATGGTCCGCATCGATTCCAGGATGGGTCGCTGTTCTTCGTCCCGGTTGCCTCCACCGGACAGGTCGGCACCTGACGAAAAGTTTCCGCCCGCTCCGCTTATGACCAGGGCCCGGACACCAGGGTCCTCCTCGGCCTTTCTAAGGGCGTCATCCAGCTCCAGCCAGGTCTGACCGTTGAGGGCGTTCTTCTTCTCGGGGCGATTGAACGTCAGACTTACGAGCCCACCGTCTCGCTCTACAAGTACATGCTGCACGATGTCTCCTCGAGATCAGTAGTGGTTGAGCAGGTCGATCACTGATGTCGCTTCCTGCCCGAGCATGACTCGACCAACCACGACCATGTGGGAATGCCAGTGATCTTCAGCTGCAGCCGCCTGCCCTGATTCGATCAGGGAGACCAGCCTCCGTTGGGAGCGCAGGCCGCGACGGCGAATCGCCAGCGTGTCCTGCGCCCCGTCGGACTTGCTGACAGCCGTCACGGCCCGAGACACGATTTCGTGGAGCATCTCGGCCAAAATGCTGAGGGTCTGGTTTCCCGCCAGAGCGACGAGCCGTTCGTGGAACTTGGCGTTTGCCAGTCCGAAGGCCTCGGGATCCGCGACCGAGCTCTCTTGCTCGTCGATGAGCCTTCGGAGCTCCGCGGCCGAAGACCTACGGGATCGGGAGGATGACACGACGCGGACGGCCATGGGCTCGAGGAGGCTACGGGCGTCGTACACGTCGGCCAGAGAGACGTTGCGGGCTTGCAGGACCAGGGCGGCCGTACGGGCGGTCATCCGCTCGCTCGGCTCGTGCACGACCACGCCGCCGAGGACCCCGCGGACGACCGTCACGAGGCCCTCCGCCTCCAGGATCCGTAGCGCCTCGCGAAGTGAGGGCCGTGACACGCCAAATCGTTCGACGAGCTCGGGCTCCCGTCCGAGGGAGTCACCCTCTGACAGCTCGCCACTCACGATCTGGGCGCGAACCTCGGTAGCGATCTGCTTGGGCTTCCCGCGGGGCCGGGATCGTTCGGTCTGACCAGACGCCACCGTTGCGCTAACCCCGAGAAGCGCTCGGAGCGGTCCGAACGGGTCGTGTGAGTCGCATCAGTTCGAACATGTTGGAGGACATGATCTGCTCGACCGCGCTCGACGGCAGGTCCCCGAGCTCGTCGCGCCAGCTGGTGGGATCCTCCATTCCCTCCGGATGTGGATAGTCCGATCCGAAGCAGACCCGTTCGGGGCCGATTAGCTCGATCAGACCCGCAACCGACTCCTCCCAGAACGGGTTGACCCAAACGTTTCGACCGAAGACCTCGAGGGGGTGCTCCGCGAATTCCTGGGGCATCTTCTTGTAGGCCAGCTCGAGGTTCTTGAGGAGGACGCCCACCCAGCTGCCGCCATTCTCCACGCTGATCAGCCTGACCTCCGGGAACCGCGAGAGCATTCCGTGGCAGATCGCGGACGCCAGGGTGTCCTGGATCGAGCGTCCCCCATCCGCAACAGCAGCAAAGGTGGCGGGGCGGAAGGCGACGTATTCCTTCCCGCCGCTTCCCTCCCACGTGTTGAGGTAATCCTGATAGCCGCTGTCGGATGCGTGCAGGGCGACCAGGACCCCGGACTCCTGCACCCGGGCCCAGAACGGGTCGAACTCGGCGAGGAATGGGGACCTCGTGCCGCGCAGCCCGCTGACCGGTGCCGGGCGCATGAGCACCGCTCTGGCGCCACGCTCGAGAAGCAGCTCGAGCTCCGCGATCCCTGCATCCACATCACAGGGGTTGATGATCGGGGTGGCGAACAGGCGCGACTCGTACTCGTAACCCCACTCCTCGAACAGCCACTCGTTGAACGCGTGGATCGCTACTTGGGTCAATACCGGGTCGTCGAGCAGCCTCTCCTCGATGAGGCTGGCCAGCGTCGGAAACACGAGCGCGGCCTCGATCCCCTGCTCGTCGAGTAGCTCCAAGCGGGCAGCCGGCTCGCGAAACGCCGGTATGCACGCCATCGGCTTGCCGGTCAGCTCGCGAATCGTCCTACCCTCAGGATTCTTGCCGGCGTAGAACGCCATGTGGGCCCCGGGTCGAGCAACGACCTCGAAGGTCGGGTTGGGGATGAATTCCGTGATCGTGTTCCGCACGATCAGCTTTTTGCGGCCTCCGATGTCAACGAAGCGGAACAAGCCCCGGTGGGTGGTCGGGAGGTGGCGGGTGAAGGCGTCCTCCGCTTCGTACAGGTGATTGTCGGCGTCGAACACCGCGAAGTCGACCGGCTGTGGCATGACGACGTTCTATCATGGGTGAAGCGGCACTTTCACTATTCGCAACTGGCGCTGCCCTGGATATGGTGTTGGCGATGGACCTGAGCCTGACCGACGAGCAGGAGCACCTCGTCGCCGCGTTCTCGAGCCTCCTCGCCAAGGAGTCATCGACGGATCGGGTCCGTGCCGCCGAACCAGGCGGCTTCGACGATGCCCTCTGGCGTTCACTTACTGAGGTGGGAATCGTCGCGATGGCGGTGACCGAAGATCAGGGTGGCTGGGGTGCGTCGATGGTCGACCTGGCTTTGGTCGCCGAGCAACTAGGCCGGGCCATGGCGCCCGCCCCGGCCATCGAGGCGCAGGTGGCCGCCGGGCTGCTGTCTTCAATCGGGGGCCGCGCCTCACGGGATCTGCTCCACGACGCTCTGTCCGGCGATCGAATCGTGACCCTCGCAGTACGGCCGGCGGACGCTGGCGTCGCCACGCTCGTCCCGGCAGGGACGATCGCGGACGTCGTCCTGGTGCTCGCCGGTGACCGGCTCCTCGCGGTCTCGATGAAGGGAACCAAAAGACGACTGATCCAAAATCTGGGCGCCATGCCGCTTGCTGACGTGCAAGTCGGACCCGACTCGATCGAGCTGAGTGCCGGTCCGGCGGCCCGGGCGGGATATGAGTCCGCCATCGACCGCTGGCTCACGCTCACGTCGTCTGCGCTCGTCGGGATCGCATCCAAAGCCCACGAGTTGACTTGCTCCTACGCCAGAGACCGGCATGCCTGGGGGGTGCCGATCGGCACGTTTCAGGCCGTGGCCCATCCGCTGGCCGACTCCGCCACGGCGATCGACGGAGCCCGCCTTCTTTCGTTGAAGGCAGCCTGGAGTGCGGACCGCGACTCGCCACGCCACCGGGAGTTGAGCGCCATGGCCTTCGCCTACGCGGCCGAGTCAGCGCGTCAGGCCACCTATCAAGGCGTGCACTTCCATGGCGGCTACGGCTTCATGCTCGAGTACGACGTACAGCTGTACTACCGGCGGGCTCGGGCGTGGGCGCGCGTGTGGGGCGAGCCCAGGGCCGCGTTCCTCCGCGCCGCGCGAGCCCGGTACAACCAAGAAGGCGGGATTTGAGATGGACTTCGACTTTGATCCCGAAGCGGAGGCGATCCGATCGGAGGTGCTCGAGTTCCTGGCCACCGAGCTCACCCCTGAGCTGGTCGAGCACTTGTACCGGACCGGGGTGTCGCACGAAGAGCGGTTCGCACGAAGCCTGGGCGCTCGGCGATGGATAGCCCCGGACTGGCCCAGCGAGGACTCCGCTCCGTTGGATCCCTTCTCAGTCCACGTGCTCACCGACGAGCTCAATAAGGCCGAGGCGCCGGTATACGCCACGGCGACGACCATGATCGTGGCGAGGGCGATCCGTGCCGTCGGGTCGGAGCAGCTGAAGGCCGACGTCCTCCCTCTAGTGGTGACAGGGGAGATCACCATCGCATTGGGGATGAGCGAGCCGGAGGCGGGCTCGGACGTCGCATCAGTCCAGACGAGAGCCCGTCGTGAAGGCGACGACTGGGTCATCAACGGTCAGAAGATGTTCACCACAAATGGACATGCAACCAACTACGTGTTCCTTCTCGCTCGAACGAGCGCGGAAGGGCCGAAGCACAAGGGCCTGACCACCTTTCTCGTCCCAGTTGACGGGCCGGGGGTAGAAGCCCAAGCGGTCTACACGCTCTCCGGAGAGCGGACCAACATTGTGTTTTACAATGACGTGCACCTGGATGACCGGTGGCGTATCGGCGAGGTCAACGGCGGCTGGCAGGCCTTGATGATCTCCCTACAGGACGAGCATTCCGCCGGGTTCAGTCCCCACCTGGCCCGGTTGCTCGAAGAGACCGAGGGGTGGGCACGAGAGCCGAGAGGGGTGGGCGGCGAGGCTCCCATCGTCGACGAGGCGGTCCAGGAACGTCTGACACGCTGCGCGACCGACCTCGAGGTGGCTCAGCTCCTCGAAGTACGAACGACGTGGATGGAGGCCAACGACGTCGTCCCGATGGCCGAGGGTCCGATGTCCAAGCTCTATGGTACGGAGGCGCTGGTCCGCAACGCCGAGGATCTCTCCGAGCTCGTCGGACCCGACGGTCTGCGCAGCCGCCCGGATGAAACGGCGCTTCGCGGCGGGCGCATAGAGCACGCCCTGCGGTTCTCGCTTGGTACCACCATCTACGCCGGGACCAGCGAGATCCAGCGCAACATCATCGCCGAGCGGGCTTGCCACCTGCCCCGCTGAGCAGCCAACGGTCATGGAATGGTCCCTCTCCGAAGTTCAGGATGTCGTGAGCAGCGCAGTGCCGGAGCGCGACATGTTGGTCTGGAAGAACGTTCGAAGGACTTATGGCGAGGTCGCATCACGGTCGCGTGGGATCGCCTCGTTCCTCGCCGCTAGCGGGATCGGCGCACGCCGTGAACGCAAGGATCTCGAGCGTTGGCAGTGCGGGCAGTCACCCGTAGCGCTGATCCTTTACAACTGTCCGGAGTACATCGAAGCGATGATGGGGTGCTTTCGCGCCCGCGCCGTCCCGTTCAACGTCAACCATCACTATCGACCCGCCGAAGTACGAGAGCTGTTGGAAATCGTCGGCGCCGAGGCGGTCATCTACCATCGATCGCTGAACGGCCTGGTAAGAGAGGTGCTGGAAGACCGCGACCTGGTCCTCATCGACGTCGAAGACGACCCGGCTGCACCAGCACTTCCGGGGAGCACCAACTTCGAGGAGGCCGCCCAGTTCGACCGAACGGGCGAGGCGGCGCTGCCCCACGTGTCACCCGATGACGTCTATCTCGTCTGCACCGGTGGAACCACCGGATCGCCGAAGGGCGTCGTGTGGCGCCAAGCGGACATATTCGTGGCCGCGATGGGCGGTAGTGAGCTCACCACCGCCGACAGCCTCACCGCGGGCGCGCAGGCCGGAGTCGGAGCCTGGTTCGCAGCCCCGCCGCTCATGCACGCCGCCGCACAATGGACGGTGTTCGGCGGGCTGCACTCGGGAGCGACGATCGTGTTACACGATGACCGCCATCCGTTTGATGCCGTCACCATCGTCGAGACGGCCGCACGCGAGCGCGTCAGCCTGATCGCGATCGTCGGCGACGCCTACGCCAGGCCCATCATCGAAGCCCTGAGACGCAACCCGGTTGACCTCTCGTCCCTGCGCAGGATCGGAACCGGCGGCGCCACAACGAGCGTCGACAGCAAGCGAGCGCTGCTCGAGCTCCTACCCCACGTGACCGTTGTCGACGGCTACGGAGCATCCGAAACCGGTGGCATGGCGTTCGGCGCCAACACGAGCGGGGCCATGTCCAAGGGATTCTCGCCCGCGGCGGGCGCCGTCGTGCTGTCCGCCGATCGGAGTCGGATCCTTCAAGCCGGAGATCAAGAGATCGGCTGGGCCGCACGGCGGGGCCGGGTCCCACTCGGCTATCTGGACGACCGCCAGACCACCGAATCGACCTTTCCGGTGATCGACGGGGAACGGGTTGCGGTGCCCGGCGACCGGGCCATGATCGAGCTCGACGGCACGATCCGGCTCCTCGGTCGCGACTCGATGGTCGTCAACACCGGCGGCGAGAAGGTCTTCGTAGAGGAGGTCGAGCAGGTCCTGTGTCGTCACCCCGACGTGGTCGACGCACTCGTGGTGGGACGACCCAGCGAGCGATTCGGGCAAGAGGTGGCAGCCGTGGTCCAGCTCCGCCCGGGCGCCGCCGTAGAGCCGGGTGAGCTGCGGGAGTTCGTCACCAAATCGTTGGCCCGCTTCAAGGCGCCGCGCTCGGTCGCCTTCTGCGACGCCATGGGCCGGCACCCGAGCGGGAAGCCGGACTACCAGTGGGCCCTCCGGGCCGCGGCGGATGCCGTCAGCGCCGTCGATCCGGCCCCCATCTGAGCGTCGGTGTGGGCGTCGATCTGGGCCGTCCGGGTCGCCGTGACCCCCGACGGGCGGCTTGGCGCGTTCGTACGGCGCGGTGAACGGACGGCGGCTACCATTCGAACTCCAATGGAATGGGCCATTGCACTCGAAGGGCGGACCGACCTGGGAGGGATACTTCTCCTCCTCGAGGACCGGGCAGAGGCCGAAAGCATCGCGGGCGAGATGCGCGAGCGCGGCCACCGCGTCGCCGTCCGGCCCTACCCCTTGCGCCCCGCCGCCCCGCCCCTCAAGGCCCGAGCTCGATAGCGTCCCGGCCGGAGCACCACCGCGGGCCGAGGCGAGTCGGCCAGCGGGAGAGCCGAAGTGATCGGGTTTTTACGAGCAAGGGCTCAGCGGTGAATCTTGGCGCTTGACTTCATATGGTGGCGGGCAGAAAGCGACCGAGAGTTGAGTACAGGAGCCACAGAGAGGCCAACAGAATCGGCGTCGTAATGATGTAGCTGGACCACCGCGGCAAGCGTCGGTAGGCGACCACCGTTAGCCCGGCCACGACGAGGAAGACTCCCAGGAATAAGCCCAAGGCCAGCCCGGCGCCGCCGCCTCCGGCTAAGGCGCCCTGCGATGCAGCCAGCACCGTCGGTCGGCCCGCCGGCGCCGCTTGCGGCGCGCCCACCAAGCGGGCGGTCACGACCAGTCTGGAGCTGGCCCACAGGTTGGCCGCCGTGACCAACGTGAGCTGGTTGTCCGGCGTCGCCTCAAACGGTTGCGCGCTCCTCGATGGGACCGTCCGGTGACCCGTTACGCGATATGTCGCTGGGCCCTCACCGGTGAGGACCTGGATGGCGTCGCCGGGACGAAGCGATCCGATGGATCCAAAGGGCCCGCCGAAGAGGAGCGCATGGGCAGCGATCACGCTATTGCCGGCCTGACCCGGCATGGGAGACACGGGCAAGTGGCCGGGTCCCTTCCTCAGCTGGTCGGCCGAGGTCCCTTCGACGACAATCTGATGCAGCCCGATGGCCGGGATGTCCAGTCGAGCGACCGGAGAGCCCATTCGGATGGAACCACCTATGGGAGCCTGGGCGTTGGCGAGCACCGTGGCCAAGTGCCGCTGCAATCCGGCTTGGGCCCTGGACTCCGGGAAGGCGGACAGGAACCCGACGAACAGAATGAAGCCGAGGAGAACCGCGGCCCACGCCACCAGTATGGTTCCGAGCCGGCCTCGGATTCCGGGCCGACGACGGGGGGCGAGACGACCGGGCAGCCTCGGTCGGTCGTCTGTGATGACCTGGATCTCTCCGGTCGGGTCGTCCGGCGCAGGGGTCATCACCGAAACCGAGCCACCACCGGCGGCATCTCTCACGTCCACGACCTCGAGGTCGCCGGAGCGCCGGCTCCCCCCGATCACGAGGGCTTGCTCCGGCGTCGCGGAAGGGGGAATTCCCAGCCCAACACGGCTCCGGCCAATCCGAGGGCCAGGGCCAGGCCCAAGATGAGGGGTAGCAGCCACCAGGCGGTTCGCACCAGGGCCGCTATCGTCACAGGCCCTTCGAACTGCTTGACCACGCCGCCGGGCCCCGACGATCCGTTCCCGTTCAAAAGCTGCGACCCTGGCGGCGTCGCGGGTCCCGTCGCGGTCGCACCTGCACTAGTCCCGGTTGAAGCCTGGGCCGTGCTGGCGACAATCGACGTGGGAATGGTCGTCCCCTCGGGAGTGACACTGGACGTCTGGCCAGCAGTCGCCACCCCGTTCAATGCGGCGGTGGCGGCGACGGCGTCCTGGGCCGTCAGCGAGCTGGGCAGCGGGCTGTACCCGTAGGGCAGGACTCCCGTGGACTGGCCGGGTCCGGCCACGTACCGGATGAATTGCGCCAAGGCGCCGGCTTCGGTCTCGCTCAGGTTGCTGGTCGGAACGAAGGCGTAGTCCACTTTGGTCAGCGGATAGGCGCCTGCGACACTGGTGGCGACCGGGGGTTTGAGGGTGCCGTCGGGATTGTGGCTCATCGCTCCCACGCCCAGCGCCAGGCTCTGCGGGCTCGGAGCCGTGAAGGCGGGGAAGCTGCTGAGGGTCTTCGGGGCGCAATGGCCCGGTGACGTTTCGGTCACGTAATCACCGATCGTGGAAGTCGAGCTGGCCGCGCTCAAGCTGGCCGCCGGCTCGGCGGCGCGGGTCGCCGAGGTGTAGTCGAGCTCGGCGAACATGGCGGCCTCGGTGTCGACCACGGGGGGCATGGACGCCGCCGCCGTGCCGCCAGGGCCCTCCGGGTTAAAGCCTGCGGGAACGCCGTAGAAAAGGTCGTCCACCTCCTGGAGGAGGTTGGTCAATGGGTTGTAATACCCGCCCCAACTGGGTTGGGCCGGGTTCTGCTCGAGATCCCGGAATATCGTTGTTGGGTACGAGATCCCGGCCCAGTTGGAGTTGAGCTTGGCTCCGCATACGTCGTCTCCCGCCAAGAAGGCCCGGGCGTCGGCGTCGTCGGCGATCCACTGGGTGATGATCTCGGTGTCGTCGGCACCCGAGCCTTCCAAGAGCGGCTCGATGACAGCCAAGTCCCCGAACCCGCCCGGGAAGGTGACGCCGGGGTTGAGCGCCTGAAACTCTGGGTCCGCGGTCAGGGGGTATATGTCTGCCGAGTCTGCGTAGGTGGGGTTCCCGTCGGTGGCCGAGTCGGTGACGAGCATGGCCACCAGCCTCGGCGTCAGCCGGACAGTGGTGACCGGCGTTCCTTTGACCTGATCCGAAATCCGGAAAGCTATCGCGGCGCCGGACACGTCCAGGGGGGCGGCGGCGTACGACCCACCGTTGGGCCCCGACGACGGGGGTAACGCCGCCAAGGCCACGTCGGTCGAACCACTTTCGAAAGCGCTCCGGGCGACCACCTCACCGGTAGTGGTGGAGTCGACAGCTATAGGACTGGTGGCACGGCACAGCTGGCCGGCCCACGCTTCGATTGCGTAGGAGGCGCTCCCTGCACCCTCGACACTGACCTGTGGCGTGGTGGACGCCGGTGGAGGGCAGACCGTACTAGACCCGAACGAGATCGGGACCGACGGCGCCGCGTCGGCAAGCTCGGTCCAGTCCCCCTTCTTCAGCCGATCCCCGGGGAAGTTGGGGTATGGCGAGTATTTGTCGAAGAACTTGCCGAAGTCGATGACCTTCAACACGCACGGGTCGCTCTGGTCGCACTGGATGTTGAACGACGGAACCGCCTCGGTCCCGTCCATGAAGCGCTGGTTGCTGTGCAGCGTGCCCTCTTGCACCTGGAAGCCGATCTGCCCGGTGCCAGACGGGCCGGTTACCCCCCAAAGCCCGGAGCTGTTGAGCAAAGGGTCGACCATGTTGCCGTCGCCGGGCTCGATCGGGTAGTTGGGGGGCAGCTGGGTGTAGCAGTCCCTCGTGAAGTAGTAATTCCCGTCCGGAAGCCGATCGGGTGCGACGCACTCGTACACGCCGACCACGTCCGCGTAACGGACCGTGGAGGAGTTGGGGTCCGGTGCGGTGGGTGTGAAGCCCGACCAGTTCACGGTGACGACCTGCTCGTTCCCGATGTCGGTGTCGGGCGCGATCGACGCCTGAGGTGTCGCCCCAGCGTCGGAGGCGGCCAAGGTCGAAGCTCTACTGGCTGGCGCGGTTGCGACAAGAATACTGCCGATCAACCCCGCAGCCACCAGGCCGGCGAAGAGACGCCTCCTGAGCAACTTCAGGGGTTTCTGGCCTTCTCGCGACATGTGCAGACGCCCTCGTCGAGTCGTTGGAGGCGGAGCGGACAAGTGATAACCCGAGCGGCCTACGCGGCTCGAAGCTTCACCGCGACAGTGTAACGATCAGCCGCTTCGGTGGGGGCGCCACGGAGCACGCCATCTCCTTGAATTCAACCGCTGTTAAGGCTTAGTTTCCTTCAATCAACTCGGGACGCTCCCCGACTATCTCGGGACGCTCTCGATGCCTCGCTATGTCTCCTCCGGCACCCGATCGACAACTCCTTGGCTCGACACGGCTTGGCCGGACGGCCGGTTGCGGAGTTACGGGTCTTGATCTGACTGAACCCCGGAAGATCAGACTCCGCTGGTCGACCGCTGGACGCGAGAAAGGGCCCCGGCATTCGCCGGGGCCCTTTCTACTGCTTTGTTTGCTTGTCTGGTGCTGCTATGTCTAGCTAGGGGGTAAACAGCCGGCAGTAGCTGTTCGGGTAGGACCCACCGGTCGGAGCTTTGACCAACGTCTCGAAGCCGTTGCTCGTGATCTCCGAGGCGTACTTGTTGCCGCAGTAGCCCGTCTTGGCCTTGCTGGCGCCGGCGTTGATGGCCACGATGTCGTTGATGGCGGTGGCGTACGCAGCAGGTGCAAAGCCCGCGCCCGAGCCCAGAAGGCTGTCGGTGACGTGGTAAACGAAGCGGGATGCGCAGAAGCCCGTCGCACTCGCATCGGTGCAAGCGTCGCCAGTGACGTTCTCGTCAGCGTTTGCCTCCGAGTAGTTATCGGTGGAAGCGTGTCCAGCGGCGCCTACTGAGGTGTACGGGGAGACGCCGTTGATCTCGCCAAGGGTTGCTCCGCCCGTGGCGCCGGTGTTCGCCGCATTTTGGGCATTCCAGACCGACGCACTGTAGGGGTAGATGGCCTCAGCGGACACGAAGCTGCCCTGCGAAGCTATGGACTCACCGGAGTTCTCCTCGCCGTAGGTGGCGCAGGAACCCGGGTTGTTACCACCGTTGAACAGCGTGTCGAAGAACGACCCGGTGCCCGACCCCAACTGCGGGTACCACAGCTGGATTGGAGCGTCGGGCCCGGTGTAGCCGGTGATATCGGTGATCTGGTCCCAGTTGGTGATGGTGCACTTGACGATGCCCTCCAGGTCGGTTGTGGTCAGGTTGCTCGGACCGTCCGTGCCGGGGAAGGTCGACCAGCTGACGCCGTCGAGAGCGAAGGCCCAGAACAACAGGTTCGAGTCATCGGAGCTCTTCGGCCCCCGCGAGGATCGGGCGTAAGCGATGTTGCCTTGCCCGTTGTCGGCTACCAGGGCGGCGATTCCGGCGCTGGAGCCGTCTGGCGGCAGGTTTCCCGTAGCCCCGTCGCCGGGGATGCAGTCAGGCGCGTAAACCGCGGTACCGGCGGCTTCAGCGTTGTTGGCGACCTCCGACGCGACCGGGATGCTGGTGGAACCCTGAGCGACCGCCGCGGATGTGACGAAGGTATCCGCGGTGGCGCCGGAACCGACGGTGATGTTCTTACCCGACTGGAGCGCGGCAGCAGTGGGACCCACCGTCAGGGAGGTGTAGGTATTCCCTGCGGTGAGCTTGGCCGACAACGCGGCGTTCTGCAGGCTGCACGCGTAGGTGATCTTCTTGTGCACGCTGTCCTTGGCCACCTTGTCCTTCAAGGGCGTGTTCCCGCAGTAGTAACTGAAGTCGAGCACCGGCGCCGAGTTGGCGATGGTATCGCCGGTGGTGCTGGACTGCGCCGAGTCGTACGCGGTTGCAGTGGAGTTATCGAGACAGTAGATCGTGTCGGAGCCTACGGCATTGAACACGTAGTTCACGGTTCCCGCATACGCGGCGCCGCCCCCGAGACTCGGTAAGACCACGCCGGCTACGAGAGACACGACGCCGGCAATGACCGTGGAACGCTTTCCTATTCGTAACAAAGTTTCCTCCTAGGGTGGGATCTCAGCGTGCGTACCCCAGGCCTGCCCCTTTTGGTCGCATCCCAAGATACGGATCCTTTGTAACTCACCGAAGTGAACGGCGGTTGTACGAGCAGGGATTCAGCGGTGAATCTTGGCGCCCAATTTCACAGGGCTTTCAGGTGGCGGCGGGCAGGACCGGCGTCGTGGATGACGTAGCTCGACCCTCGGGCAAGCGCTTTAGCCATCCACGGCGAGGGAATATCAGCCACGGCTTCAGGCATCGGGCCGACGGAGGTCGCGCGTCTTACCAGAGGCATCAGGGAGTGGTCGCCGTGATCGGCAGCCCGAGGTCTCTTCGTACGTTGTTGGAGTCGGTCTGCTCGGCAGACAGGTACTCGGAGAACGTTTGATTGTTGGCAGCAGCTGGATCGGTGAGCTGTAGCTCGAGCTGTGAGTCAATGGCGTTGAACGTCGACACAAGTCCGCGGACGTCCGTCTCTGTTCGGCCCGGCCAGGCGACCCCCAACAGTGCGGACCCTACCGATTGGAGCGAGGACCGCAGGCGCGGGATCGACTCCGTCTGCTCAGCGCTGGATTGGTATTGGGCCTCGGCTTGCTGGAGCGGCGTGACGATATTGACGTACTCCGCTCCCAGGCCGGCCGGCCCGGTCTCCGTGTTCGAACCGCTACCGCTACAGGCTGACAGGACGGCCATCAGGGTAACGATCAGAACGACCACCGCGCAGGAGAACCGGCGCGGCCAAACACTCGTGGCCACCGACCTGCCGTGCTGGCGCAGCAAGGGCGCGGGGAGACGACTGGCGCGCGCTCCTACCCAGATATGACCGTGACCACGCATGCTTTTTTATACCTCTCGGAATCGCGCCCTCAGGCCGACGCTAGCCCCTGTGGTCCGGTCCGATCCGCTGAGGGTGGCATTCACTCGCCGTCAACGAGCCGAGATCTGACCCGAGCAGCGCCAGCGGCGACGAGGCGGTGACGCTCAGGGCTTCGGTATTCGGGTGGTGTTAACCGTCTCGTCGTTTGAAGTTAACCCGGATGCAAGGTCCGCCTCCTAGCGTGCTCGGACGGATATGGGCAGCTTCGGTTCTTGCGCGTGCCAACACGTTGGGGGAACGCAACCCGTGGCTCGGTCGAGCAGCAGAGCTCCGGCGTGACCGCCCCCCTCCTGGCCAACGACCCGACGGCGACCCCTCCTGCGCCTGTCGACCGGATAACCGTGGTCGTGCGCCGATCCTTTGGCGACCGGGTATTTCACCTCTCCGCCCGCGCCGCCGGCACTTTGACGTTGGCGTTGATGGTCCTCGTTTTCTATTTCCTACTCAACGCATCAAAGACGTTCTTCAAGGTCGAGAGCTTCTCCAAGTTCATGACCGACCAGGCGTGGGTTCCGGACGAGGCCAACGCCGGGGTCGGATCACTCCTGTTCAACACAATTCTGGTGTCATTCCTCGGCGTGATCATGGCCTTTCCGTTCGCCCTGGCCGCGGCGCTGTACGTGAGCGAGTACGCCCCGAGGAGGCTCCGCCGCTCTCTGACCCTCCTCCTCGACCTGCTGGCGGCGGTGCCCAGCATCGTGTTCGGCATCTGGGGGTTCTTCTTCCTCATGCCCCGCCAGCGCCACTTGAGCATCTGGCTGTCGCACGAGCTCTCGTTCGTCCCCATTTTCAAGGTCACGGACGGCCAGTACGCCGATTCGCCGTTCATAGTCGGCACCGTCCTGGCCCTGATGATCATCCCTATCGCGGCCTCGGTGATGAGAGAAGTATTCTCGCAAGCGCCCCCCGTCGAGCGAGAAGGAGCCTTGGCGCTGGGCGGGACCCGATGGGGCATGATCCGCTCCGTGGTATTGCCCTTCGGCCGCGGCGGCATAATCGGCGGCATGATGCTCGCCCTGGGCCGCGCCCTCGGCGAGACCATCGCGGTCACGATGCTCGTCTCGGTCGTCTTCACCCGCTCCACCCACATCCTTCATCAGGGCTCGAACACCATCTCCGCCCTCATTGCCCTCGACTGGGGCGAGGCCAGCCCCATCGCCCGCAGCGCGCTGATGGCGGCGGGCCTGGTGCTGTTCGTCATCACACTTCTCGTCAACGTGGTGGCTTCCATGATCACCTCGCGGACCCGCTCCGGCTCTCTCACGGAGATATGACCGGTGGCAGAGAGATGTGACCGGTGACTGACAGCAGGACCGACCTCGCGGTAGCCGATGCACCTCCGCCTGCGCCACCAGCCGACCAAGGGTCGGGAAAGCCCGAGCCCGAGCGCATTCGGGTCCGGTCCTGGAGCTGGTCGGAGGCAGCCGAGTTGGGAGGAGTCGCCCTGGCCGCGCTCAGCCTGGTCTGGCTGGTCTACGAGCAGCTGACCGGCCTCAGCGGGGGTCTCGGCTTCTTCCTCTGCTGGTTCGCGACGTTCCTGATCATGTACTGGATCGTCCAGCGGCAGCGCCACGACAAGATGGCCGCTAGGGACCGTCTGGTGACCGTGATGATCGGGGGATTGGCCGCCGTCATCTTCGCCGCCCTGGCCGTGATCATCGGGTACGTCATATTTCGTGGGTACAGCACGCTACGCCTCCACTTCTTCACAGTTGACCAGCGCCACGTCGGCCCGCTGAGCCCGGCAACCGCCGGCGGAGGCCTGGCCGCCATCGTCGGTAGCTTGGAACAGGTTGGGCTGGCTCTTCTCATCTCGGTCCCGCTCGGAGTCGGCACGGCAGTCTTCCTGAGCGAGGTCAAAGGCAAGCTGGGCCGCCCGGTACGGATCTTCGTGGAGGCTATGAACGGCATCCCCTCGATCCTCGCGGCCATTTTCATATACCAGATCTGGCTCATCGAGGCCCACAATCAGGTGTCGGGTTTCGCCGTAGCCATGGCGCTCAGCATCTCGATGATGCCGACCGTAGCCCGGACTTGCGAAGTGGTCCTACGCCTAGTCCCTGGCGGCTTGCGCGAGGGATCGTTGGCGCTCGGTGGGCTCGAGTGGCGCATGGTACGCAACGTCGTCCTCCCGACGGCGCGGACGGGAATCATCACCGCCATCGTGCTGGGCATGGCTCGGGTCGTAGGCGAAGCGGCTCCAGCGTTGATCGACGGAGGCGAGAGCAACACGGTCAACTGGAACCCTTTCCACGGTCCGCAGGACGACCTGCCGTATTTCGTATACCGGCTGGTCCGGGAGCCGATCAAGGCCGAGAACCTCCGGGCGTGGACGGGCGCCATGGTCTTGGTAGGGATCGTGTTGGTGCTGTTCATCGTGGCCCGCATGTTCAGCGGAACCTGGCACCCGCTCGGATGGGGGCGGGGGCTGATCGACCGGTCTCGGCGATCGCGATCGCCTCTCATCGAGACTGACGCAACTTCTAACGGAGGTAGCTCATGACCGCCATCGACACGACGCGGCCTGGTAGCGACGCCGCCAACAAGGACGGACCGTCACGGCTCACCGCCCACGGCGTGCACGCCTGGTTCGGAAATCACCACGTACTCGCCGACGTCAACTTGGATATGACGCCGCTCGAAGTCACCGCCCTGATCGGCCCGTCCGGGTGCGGCAAGTCCACTTTCCTCCGGCTCCTCAACCGGATGCACGAACTGGTCCCATCTGCAACGCTCGCCGGCCACATCGAGCTCGACGAAGTCGACATCTACCGGGGCGACCTCTCGGCCACGGAAGTTCGCCGCCGGATCGGGATGGTGTTCCAGAAGCCCAACCCGTTTCCCGCCATGAGCATCGCCCAGAACGTCCTGGCCGGGGCCAAGCTGGGCGGGATCAAGCTCGCCGACCGCGACGCGACCGTGGAGAGGGCCCTGACCCGAGCCGGTTTGTGGAACGAGGTCAAGAACCGCCTCAGCATGAACGGCGGAGCGCTGTCGGGAGGCCAACAGCAGCGGCTTTGCATCGCGCGCGCGCTGGCCATCCAGCCCGAAGTCCTGCTCATGGACGAGCCGTGCTCAGCGCTGGATCCGACTTCCACCCGTCGGGTGGAGGAAACGATCGGAGAGATCTGCTCGGAAGTCACCGTGGTCATCGTCACCCACAACATGCAGCAGGCCTTCCGGGTATCCCAGCAGTGCGCATTCTTCCTGGCCACCGAAGGTGAACCTGGGCACATCGTCGAATCCGGACCGACCGAGAAAATGTTCTCCGAACCCGACGATCAGCGCACCCTCGACTACGTCAACGGACGGTTCGGGTGAAGCGCCTGTGCCGGGTCTCGCTCGTGATTGGCGGCGCCGCGGCCGTCCTGATGTCGAGCGTCCTTCCGCCGGTGCTGCCCGCGGCGGCGGACGAGCCCATATACGGCGAGGGTTCGACTTGGAGCTTTCCCGCTATACAGCAGTGGGAGGCCGACATGGCCAACCAAGGCGAGACGATCAACTACAACTCGGTGGGCTCGACCGCTGGCCGAGTCGCTTTCTACAACGCCCAAGCGGACTTCGCAGTCTCGGAGATTCCCTTCCAACCCAGCTACTGCACTCCCACGGCCCCTCCCGTGTGCGACAACGAGCAGCAGCTAGTCCAGAACAGCGGCCGGACCTACCTTTACATGCCCATCGTGGCCGGCGGTACGTCGATCGGATACAACCTGCAGATCAACGGCGAACCGTTCCGCAACCTGCGATTGAACTCCGCCGCGCTAGCAGGCATTTTCACGGGCGTCATCACCTACTGGGACAACCCGGCCATCGAAGCGCTGAATCCAGGAGTGACGTTCCCCCACATTCCCGTCCACCCCGTCGGTCGCTCCGATGGCTCGGGCACCTCGTACCAGTTCAGCGCCTACCTGGCCACCATGCAGCCCGCGATCACGCACGCTTACTGCGCCCGATTGGGGCTGGTACCGAACTGCCTTCCGACATCACAATGGCCCAACGCTCCGGGTATGACCCTGCAGAACGGGTCCGACGGCGTCGCCAACTACGTCACGGCCACCTACAACAATGGGGCGATCGGGTATGCCGAGTACGCCTATTGGACCGAGAGGAACGCTCCCGTAGTGTCGGTCGAGAACGCGGCCGGGCAGTTCCAGCAGCCCACGGCGGTCAACGTGGCGGTGGCCTTGACGCGGGCCGTGATCGACGGCACTCCCGGGCCCCTGTACCACACGCAGATCTTGTCGGGCGTTTACGTCAACCCGGACCCCCGTACCTACCCGATATCCAGCTACAGCTACATGATCGTGCCGACCAACGACGTGGCCCCGATGGACACCGGCAAAGGCGCCACGCTGTCCAAGTTCATCCTGTACTTCCTGTGCCAGGGCCAGCAGGAAGCGCAGCCCCTCGGGTACTCGCCGCTCCCGCCCAACCTGGTGCAGCTGGGCTACGACGTCAACAACGCCATTCCCGGCGGTACCAAGGTCGGCTTGGCGACCCCAGCCGACTGCAACAACCCCACGTTCCACGGCTTCCTGCAACAGAACGGGATCGGCACGGAGCCGGGGGTGCCCGGGGTCGTGGTGATCGGCATCGGTACGGACGGCACCCAGGGAAAATCCGGCGCCGGCACTGCCTCTCGATCGGCGACCTCGGGTAACGCGGGCGCCGGCAAGTCGAAAACGGGCGCCGGAACCGGATCCGGCGCCAACAACACTGGCGACGGGTCGAACAACGCGGGCCGCGGCCGCCAGTCGACGGGTCCCCAGGCCGCTGCGAAGAACATCAATTATAAGGACCCGTTCTCACCCTCGGTTGGGTGGTGGAGCGTGTTCGTGCTCATCCTCCTTGCCCTCGGCTTCGTGATCGCTCCGTTTCTGGGGACCCGGGGTCGCCCGTCGTCGGGCTGACCACCTCGCTCGACCGGACTAACGTCGTCACCCATCGGGAGGCGACCTCGACACCTGGCGCCGCGACGGAAGACCCGGATTCGGCTCCAGGGATCGGCCCTCCCCCTGGTCCTAATCCTGGTGGCGGTGGCCGCCGCCAATTTCCCCTTCCTGCTGGGGATTACCAACCCCGACCCCGCTCTCATCTATAGCAAGCTGGGGACTCATCTGGGATCCCAGCCACTGCCCGGGATGAACTACGTCGATCCCAACGTCGGTATCACCGCACAGGCGCTTGGGCACCTGGCCGCCATGGACTGGCTGAGGGGACACGTGCCGTGGTGGAACCCCTACGAAGGATTCGGATCTCCGTTGGCCGGCGAGATGCAATCGGCGGCCTTCTTCCCGTTGGTGCTGGTGGACGCTCTCGCCAACGGCCAGATTCTGTTCCGGATCGTGCTCGAAGCGGTCGCGGGGTGCTCCGCTTATCTCCTGTTGCGGAGACTGGTCACATCAACTTGGGCCGCCACCGCGGGCGGCGTGGCGTTCGCCCTCAATGGGACGTTTGCGTGGATGTTCCACGCACCGTCCAACCCCGTCGCATTCGCGCCGATGCTTCTGCTCGGCCTCGAGCAGGCCCGCGAGAAGCCCCGGTCTCGACTGTCGGGGTGGCCGGTGATCGCCTTCGCAGTCGCTCTCAGCATCTACGCCGGCTTCCCTGAGGTGGCCTACATCGACGGATTGTTGTGCCTTATCTGGCTGGTTCTGCGGGCTTCGGACCTGCGCGGCAGGGATCTGCTGCTGTTCTTGGGACGAGTTGCCCGGGGCGTCGGATGCGGTCTGCTCTTGGCCGCTCCGCTGATCGTGGCGTTCGTCGACTATCTGCCCTACGCCAACGTCGGGGCCCATGGCACCGGGTTCGGCCACAGCCATCTGGGGCCCTCCGCCGCGCTTCCCCAGATGCTGCTTCCGTACGTGTTCGGCCCGTTGTATGCATGGACCACTCACACCACGAACCAGGGTCTCTATAACCTCTTCGCCAATGTGGGCGGCTATGCCGGCGCCAGCCTGATCTTCCTCGCCCTTTTGGGGCTGTTCGGCGCCACCCACCGTCGACTTCGCATCAGCCTGGCCGTGTGGATTCTTCTCGCGGTCGGGCGAACTACCGGACTCGCCTTCGCTCCCACCATCATCAACGCCATACCGCTGGTCAAGAACACGGCCTTCTACCGGTATTCACCCCCGAGCGTCTCGCTGGCCCTGACGATTCTGGCTGCTTTCGGAATCGATGATCTTGCTCGGCGCCGGTCCCGGGTGCGGGTCCTGGCGACCGGGGCGATCATGCTCGGGCTCGTGGCGTGGGCTGGCCGTACCGCCGTCACGGGGGCGCTGCGGTCCGTCGTCGGGGTGTCGTCCGCCCACCGGTGGGCTGACTGGTCGATCACCGGCGCGGTGTTGATAGTCGTGGCTCTGTCCGTCGCTGGGATGCTGCGAAGCGGACGAAGCCGGTGCGCCGTCATGGCAGTTGTCTTGGCGATGGAGTCGATGGCCCTGTTCGTCATCCCCACGCTGTCGGTGCCTTCCAGTGGAGTGATCGACACCGGGACGGTCAGTTACCTCAGAGGCCACCTAGGCTCTGACCGGTTTCTGACCTTCGGGCCGATCAGTTCCAACTACGGGTCCTACTGGCAGGTCTCGTCCTTGAACGCCAACGATGTGCCGACGCCAAAACTCTACGATGAGTATTGGGACGGTCCCGTTGACGCTAAGGCGTTTCCGGGGAAGGTCACCGCGGCGAGGCTGCAGATCGTGATGCAACACCTGCCAGCTATTGAGAACGCCGGAGTTGGGTACTTGCTGCTGCCCCCGGGAACGTCGGTGCCGCCATCGGATCACCTCACGGTCGAATATCAGGATGAGGTGGCGACGGTGGTCAAGGTCCCCGACGCCGCTCCGCTCCTGTCGGTTTCGGGAGGGAAATGCCATTTGTTGGCATCCGACGTGAGTTCGGCGACGGCGTCCTGCCAAGCTCCGGGAACGTTGATTTACCGGGAGCTCTACATGCCCGGTTGGTCAGCTTCCGACAACGGCCATAGAGCGTCGGATCGCCCCTACACCAACGTGTTCCAGGCAGTGTCACTTCATCTCGGACTCAACCGGGTGACCCTCAACTTTCGACCACCCCACAGCTCGTGGGCCGAACTGGGTCTCGTCATTGGACTACTGGTGATCATCACTTCGATGATTCTGCGCAGCCGACCCAGCGCAGCCGACCCAACGCCCGATGTCCCGGCGCCCGATGTCCCAGAGCCCGATGTCCCAGAGCCACTCAAGCGCGCTCATGGCCGGTTCGCGCGCTCGGAGGGATTCGAACCCCCAACCTCTGATCCGTAGGTCTCCTCGGCGTGTCGATCAGTGTTGAGTCATAGCCAGTGAGCTGGACTGATGCTCGGGCCGACGTCGGTCAGCGTCAGCTCATGTCGAGTCTCTTGGCTGCCAACTTGGCTGCCAAGTTCGACCGTCTGACCGGAGTCAGAGGTCTCGGCGTCGGCCGGTCCGAGGCCGGACCGCGGACAACGAAGCTCCTCCGCGTCGGGGAACATATAGGTGTGAGCTCGCGGCCGGATCCGGACAGCGACGACCTGGCCGACGAGTTCGTGCGGCGCGCGACAGAGGTGATGTCGTCCGCCGGCTGGGAGCCTGAACCCGACGCGGGGCCGAGACTCGGACGACGCCACCGTCCGGGGGGCCTTGGTCGTTTTTGCAAGCCGGTCGGCGGCGGGTTCGTCGCCCGGGTGCTGTTCGACTCCACGGGGCCACCGGACGACGAGCAAGACGGAGCCGGGTTCGGTGTGACCTTCGACGTCGGTGTCGGGTACCTGCCGCTCGACCGCTTGAGATGGGTGCTCACCGGAGAGCAATCAGCCGCAGCCGGGTCCGTCCACAACGTCGATGATCTGCTCGACCCGGCGACGGCGAACCCTCAATAACCGCTGAGGCACCGAGGTTCGGCTGCTCCGCACATTCGGCGGCCGTCGCTCGACAGAGCAGTTCCTCTCCTTGTCGTGGTCGGGCGACCCGGTTCCGTACCTCGCGATGTTCGACAACTCGCCACTCGAGCAGTAGTGGTCGACGAAATGTCCGCCGATCGGAGACCGTTCCGCCCGTCGCCGTTGAATAACGTGATGTGTCGTGCCGCCTGCACCAACGGGACCCTACGACCAGCCTGAGCGCGGGGAAGAACCACCCGCCTCTCGCCGGCGGGGATCCGCACACCCGCCCCGGCCCACATCCCGGTACGGGTCGACACTCGTAGGCTGCGCCGGTCCCGTCGCCGTCGTCGCGGCAGTACTCCTCACCAACCTGCCGGGACTCGTAGGGATCGTGCACCCCGACCCGCTCGACGTCGTCGGGATGATGAGCACCCACGTGTCCACGATCGTTCCGGGATCATGGTTCACCGACGCCCAGACGGGTTGGACCGCGCAGCCGTTCGGGCACCTGGCGGCGCTCGACTGGCTGCACGGGCACGTGCCGTGGTGGAACCCGTATGAGGGCATCGGTTCCCCGCTCGCCGCCGAGATTCAGGCGGCCGCACTCTTCCCACCGGTGCTGCTGTTCGCCCTTCCGAGCGGATCGCTTCTCTTCCACGTGAGCCTCGAGCTCGCGGCGGGACTCGCCACGTGGTTCCTGCTGCGGGAGATGGGCCTCTCGCGCGCGGTCGCGACCGTCGGTGGCATCCTCTTCGGCCTCAACGGGACGTTCGCCTGGATGCCGCACGAGCCGATGAACCCGGTTCCGCTCCTGCCGCTTCTCCTGCTCGGCATCGAGCGGAGCTACCGGCAGCCCGAACGTGACTCGGGCTGGGTGATCGTGGCGTGCGCGCTGGCACTCTCGATCCTGGCGGGCTTCCCGGAGACGGCGTACCTCGACGGGCTTCTCGCGGCCGCCTGGGCAATCCTGCGGATCCTCCAGGCCTCCGGAGGAGCACGCGTCCGCCTCGCGGTCCGGCTCGCCGGGGGCGGCATCGTCGGCCTGGCACTGGCCCTCCCCCTGCTCGTCCCGGTCGCCGCTTACGTCCCACACACCTTCGTCGGCGGACGTGGGGCCGTCGGCTTCGGGAACATGCACCTCGGCCCCCTTGACTCTCCCCTGTTCGGGATGCCGTACATATACGGTCCGATCGGCAGCTTCCGCGCGGGGGGCAGCGTCGCCACGGACTACTGGGGATCCGTCGGCGGCTTCGTCACGGCGTCCTCCCTCGCGCTCGCAGCCGTCGGTGTGCTCGGGTCCCGTCGCGACCGTGGGCTCAGGGTGATGCTGACCGCTGCGACGGGCGTGGTCGTGGCCTGGACGTTCGGAGTCCGGCCTTTCTCCTACCTGACGTCGGTGCTCCCGTACATGTCGCACGTCTGGGTCGAGCGCTACGTCCCGCCCGTCTGGGAGCTCGGGATCATCCTGCTCGCCTGCTACGGCCTGGACGCACTCGGCCGGGACGGTCGCGCCCGGCTCAGCTCGGGCGTCGCCGGCGTCCTGGCCATCGCGTCGGGCGTCGCGATGGTGGCGGCGAAGGCCGGCGGCGTCGCCGGGGCGATCGCGAGGGTCGACGCGGCCGCGCACGGCTTCTTCCTGGCAACGGTGATCTGGGCAGGAGCGATGGTCGTGCTGGTTGCGGTCCTCGGCGCGCTTGGGCGCCGCAACTGGACGGTCGGCGCCGTCGCCGGGCTGCTCCTCCTCGACGCCGTCGTGATGGCGGGGCTCCCCGAGCTCTCCGCGCCGCGGAGCGTCACGTTGGACGAGGCTCCGATCGCCTACCTCAGGTCGCACCTCGGCCTCGGTCGTTATTTCACATTTGGCGTCTACCACTCCGACTACGGCTCGTACTTCGGCATCGCGCAGCTTGACGACACGGACCTGCCCGTCCCGGAGGCTTGGGCGACCGAGATACGAAGTCAGCTCGCGCCGAACAGCAACCCGGTCCACTTCGACGGCGTGCAGGTCGCATCCTCTGTAGGGCCGTCTCCGGCGGCGCAGGTGTTGTCGCACCTCCAAGCGTATGAGGCCCTCGACGTGAAGTACCTCGTCGCCCCGAGCTCGCCTCCCATATTCGGGAGAGGACCGGTCTACCCAGACGGCCTCGAGCTCGTGTTCCGCGACGACTTCGCGACGGTGTTCGCGCTGCCCCACCCCCGGCCGTACTTCTCGACCAGTGGCCCCGGCTGCGTCCTCACCCCCTCGGGGCGGAACGCCGTGCTGGCGGATTGTCGCGCCCCGACCGTGCTTGTTCGCAGCGAGCTCGATCTCGCCGGCTGGTCGGCGACGATCAACGGCCACTCCGTGCCCGTGCTCGGATACGAGGGGTTGCTCACCTCCGTACGACTCCCGGCGGGCAAGAGCACTGTCGAGTTCCGCTACGCGCCACCGCACATCGACCTCGCGCTCGCCGGCTTCCTTCTCGGCGCGGTTCTCCTCGTCGGGATACCGACGACAAATAGGCGGCGGCGGCGCGGCGGCGAGCGACCAGGGAATGAGCCGCTCGAACGGGCTGACCTCCCGGCGGTGGACCGCCTTGGGGACCTTGAACCTGATGATCCGATCCCACCCCGGTCCGTAGCCCGGGAAGGCGGGCTCGAGCCGGGCGCGCCGTAGCACGAAGGCCAACGTCTCCGGCTCGAAGAACGAGACGTGGACCTCCGGAACGACGTATCGCCAGGACGCGAGTCGATCCCTGGACTTATCTGGCGCGCTCGGAGGGATTCGAACCCCCAACCTTCTGATCCGTAGTTCAAGGCGGATAATCCACCGTCATCCGCCGCCGCTTGCCACACCTGGGCATCGTCCGCGGGCATCCGCTCCCAGCGGGCCACGTCCTCCGACTCGGCTACATGCGCGGCTACACCGGGAGGGGTCTCGTCATCGGCGCCAGCCGGGGTATGCCACTACGCCACGTTCGCGCTCCCACGACGGAAAGTCGAAAAGTCTCGGATTGCGAGACCAACGAACGAAAACCCCTGACGTGCCGTGATTGCAGAGAACTTGAGCCCGAAGGCCGTTCCTCCAGGCTGGCGTCCAAAGGCTCACCCATGCCGGTTCTACCAGCCCCCGTTCGCGTGACATTTTCAGGGGGGCGGACCAGACTCGGGCCGACCCGCCCATATCGCCGACTCGGGCGTGTTGGCGGTTTGGTGATGTCGATCTCGAAGAAGAGCGAGACGGAACGCTCTGGCGCGACGCCGCTAGCGTCAGTCGGGTCGTGCGACGAAAGCGTGTCGCAGGAGGCTCCGCGACATCATCTGTGACGTTTCCACCGTGAAACCGGCCGTCTTGAGCAGAGACTCGACACAAGATGGGGTCATGCCCCAGAAGTTGTTCGAGTAGCCCTCGGCTGGCTCGTAATCGACGCTGATGGCAAGCTGACGTGCAGCAGCACCCTTGCGAGAGGTGTCCCACGGGTTCGCGGCGCCGGTCGGCTGCATCGGGAAGAACGTGGCCATGTTCCGAAAGCCCGGCACCTCGGGTATCGCCAGCGTCTCTAGGATCAGCTTTTCCTTGCAGATACGACGGAGGTTCTGAAGGAAGCCCAGCGGATCTGGCAGGTGATAGAGAACACCGAAGCACCACACCACGTCGAACTCGCCGATCTCCTCTTGCAGCGAAGGTGACGTTGCGTCGTACTTCACGAACTCGACCTTCGAGTCCTCTCGTGACACTCGGGCGGAGAAGTCTGGAGTCTCGTCTATGTCCACCAGCACGACCCGAGACGCCCCCGCGGCCTCGGCCTCGAAGCTGTACCGGCCGTTGATGCCCCACATCCCGCCGATGTCCACGAACGACCGGCCCGGCGCATACCGCCTTACGTAGTCCAGAGCCATGAACGGCTCGCCCTGGCGCTTCGCCCGAAGTTGATGCCATTTCGACCTGATCCGATGAACCCACGCCTGCTTGTAGCCCCACACCTGGATTCGGTACATATGCCAGCGTAGATCTCGGTCCTCATGCAGCGCACCACCGTTTCAGGTTTTCGTACCGGCCCGTGCGGCTTAGGCAGCGAGAAGCTGAGAAGCCGTTCCGTTCCAGTCGAGCCGCATCGTGTCGGTGGGAGTATCGGGCAGAGTTAGCTTGACGCCGAGTTCCCGTTCGAGTTTTCGATACTGCCGCTCGGTGGAGTCGTTGAACTCCAGTTGAAAGCCGCTCGCCTCGGCCATCATCTTGCCCAGCAAAGTCGCCTTCTTGGTGGCGCTGATCTCCATGTTCATGACCTCGGCCACCGCCGCCATAGGTGCCACTACCGCCATGTCGAAGCCCACCTCGCAGAACGTGGCGTGGGCCAACGACTCCAGCTTCGCCTCGGTGATATCGGCCACGACTCCGATCTTACCGCCGTGCCGTGTCGCCCACGCCTGCCTCAGCCGGTCCTGACGAAGGCGGCACTCGTAACGCAGAATCCGCGTTGCTGACGCCAGATTCGACTCCAGGTATTTGTCGTAGAGGCTGGCACTCCAGGCCCTCTTGGTCCGAACGATGAGCATGTTCGTCTGGCCCCGCCCGTCGGCCTCCCTAGTGACCCTCAGTCTGCGGTCACGGGGCACACCAGCGAGACCGTCAAGGAGGGCCGGGATCATCTGCACCTCGCTGAAGTTCACCACCACGTCGAGGCGGAGCACGTCGGCAAGTTCGACATCGTCGAGGCGGACGGGGAAGTAGGTATCAACCTCGTAGAGAAGGTCGGCCAATACGAGTGGCAGGTCGGCCACCGACAGAGGGACCACATTGTCGCCATACTCCCTCCTGGCGACGGAGACCTCGATGAACGCCTTGCCATCGGCCAGGTAGACCTCACCGCCGCCCGGCAGAAAGAAACCCTCGCCCCGTCGGGTCGGTGCCAGATCCCATGCGGCCTGCGTGTGGCCATCGGTCGGCACCCGAAGGCGAACGGTGTCGAGCCCGACCACTATCAGGCGGCAGACGCAGCGGAGCGGAGCCGTTCCACGTACTCGACCAGAGCGGCGACCGGAACACGGACAGCACGACCGATTCGGACAGTCTCGATGTCGCCGCAGGCGATCAACTCGTAGAGCTTCGACCGGCCAAGGCCGAGCCGACGGGCTGCTTCGGGGATGGGCAGAAGGAGATCTTCGCTGGACATGAGTCCACCGTCGTCCATCCTGGCTTTGACAGAAACTAGTAGACTATGATGTGACTATGACGCAGATGGCCGACCTCCTGGCCGAAGGAAGGTGGTTCCAGAATGGTCTCGGCGTTGGGGACAGCGGGCTACTCGACCGTGATCTGCCGATAGGAACGTGGGTTGTTCCAGCGGAGGTCCGCTTACGGGGCGACTGGCTTCACTACCGCTGGGCCACCCGTGACCGTGGGCCCAGCCGCCCTCAGACCGATCCGGGGGTGCTCGACGGGCTACTCGCCGCCACCGACGACGACGAACCCGATGGCGAGGCCGTGCTCGACTTCGCCCGGCGATGGGGCGTCATCGAAGCTTGCCCCCACGGCCTGCCGTCCAGCCATCATCCTGCTCGAACCAGTCGCACTGGCCCGACCTGCACGCGGATACCAGTCCGGCAGGATCGCACCGGGATGATCGACTGGATGAAAGAACCACTCTCGGCGTGGCAGAACCTGGGGCAGAGAGCGCGGGCCGCGTTGACCGTGGCAGCCAGCGTCCACGATCAGAAGCCCGCACCCTGGCGGACCTGGAGCGATGCCGCATGGGACCTACCGCAGTCCAGTGGGTCTGAGACTCGGTTCATAGCCGCCACCGAACGCCCCGCCCTGGCCGCTGCTGTGGACACGTGGCTCGCTATCGGCGGGGTCGGAGTTGAGTTCGTCTGGAGCGAGGACCGACCCGTCCTCAGCCTTCGCCCCCGAAGCCTCGTAGGAGCCATCGCTCTCCAGCTCGCGTACTCCACTTCCCGAGTGGATGGCCTCCGGCTGTGCTTCGACTGCGGACGGCCATACACGCCAGACCGTCGGCCAGCACCGAAGCGGCGGAGTTTCTGCCAGGAGTGCGGACTGAGGGCAGCACAACGGCAGGCATCACGGTCCTATCGGCAACGTAAGAAGGATTCAGAGAAGGAGTACACCAATGGCTAAGCGTCGAGGACACGGAGAAGGTGGCGTCTACCACCGGGCCAGCGACGGCCTCTGGGTCGGCTCGGTGGAGTTGGGTTACGACGGGGGCAAGCGCCGACGCAAGACTGTGTACGGCAAGACCAGAGCCGAAGCCCTGCGGAAGGTCAAAGAGGTCCAGAGGACCGTCGATGCCGGGTTCACGGTCAGCGACGAACGGACCACGGTGGCCCAGTACCTCAACTGGTGGGCCACCACCGTGCTGCCCGGAACGGTCAAGGACACCACCGCCGACGGCTACCGCTGGATCATCGACCACTACATCACGCCCCACATCGGGAGGCACAAGCTGACGAAGCTCCGAGCCGAGCACGTCCAATCCATGCTCGCGGCGCTGGAGTCGAAAGGACTGTCGGCTCGCACCAGGCGACAGGCCCGCACAGTACTTGGCCGGGCAATCCGCCACGCCGACAAGTGGGGCATGGTGCCTCGGAACGTCGTGGCCCTGGTCGATGCCCCGGCCATCGGAGACAGCGAGACCGGGGACGCATTGACGATCACCGAGGCCGAAGCCCTGATCCGAGCATCAACCGGCGACAGCATCGAGGCATTGGTGAGGGTCGCACTTGGTCTCGGCATCCGCCGCGGAGAAGCTCTGGGCCTCATGTGGTCCGACATCGACATGGAGCACGGCCAGTTGACCATTCAGCGCACCCTCAAGCGCCGGACTGGCCACGGCCTGGTCGTAGATACGCCGAAGACCAAGAAGGCCATCCGCACGCTTCCGCTTCCGACGGTCTGCGTCGATGCCCTCCGAGATCACAAAGCCCGGCAAGGCGAGGCACGTGAACACGCCGGGCGATCCTGGCAGGAGATGGGCTTCGTGTTCACGACGCCCATCGGTACGCCCGTAGACCCGAGGAACCTGACGCGCGAATACCACCGCCTGACCAAGCTGGCCGGTCTCGGCCCCCGCCGGTTCCACGCCCTCCGCCACTCCGCCGCCACGATCATGCTGGCGCAGAAGGTACCGCTGGAAGTCATCAGTTCCGTTCTTGGCCATGCTGGCTACGCCATCACCGCTGACATCTACGCCAAGGTCGGATTAGTGCTCCAACAGGAGGCCGTCGATGCCATGGACCGAGCCATCCAGGGCATGCTCTCGGCTCCGTGTCAAGACCCGGTACCCGGGTAACAGGTTGGCTCCGGTAGGTGGGTAACAGGTCTAAGCCTCCCTATGCCACGCCTCGGCGGTTGCGGGGTCGGCCGTTGGGGGTGGCGAAGGCGCCGTGTTCTT